>Ga0187783_10000045_pt1 | contig 95892 bp, 79 predicted proteins | sample 1015_SJ02_MP02_2_FD_132471 | JGI IMG/M metagenome (GOLD analysis project Ga0187783, IMG submission 132471) | Tropical peat soil microbial communities from peatlands in Department of Meta, Colombia - 1015_SJ02_MP02_20_MG | ecosystem: Environmental > Terrestrial > Soil > Wetlands > Peat | place... | reverse complement strand
TGCCAACGAAATACTCCAACTTCTTGTGTTCCGGACCAGGTTTGGGTGGCGCTGGTGGAGCTTGTGCGAGCAATAGTGATGACAGCGCCAGAACAGAAATCAACGCGAGTATTCGCTTCATAGTCTCTCTCCTTAGATTTTTGGGGGGCCGATTACGTCGATACTAGCTGCGCATCCTAAATCCCGCAGATGAACCGCAGGTTACAAGACCTTACGACGTGCTTGTGCCATTCTGGCTCCTAGGGTAATGAGGGGTTCCAATCGACGGCCGAAAGCTGGACACGCACACCGTCTGGATCGAGGACGTAGAAGCTGTCTTTCGTCCTGGCTGGCACGATCTCAATGCCAGCGGCGGCTACTGCGGATCTCGTTTTGTCCGCATCGTACCCTTCCACGCCAACGCAAAAGTGATCGATTCGCCCGGGCGAGTCGCTTTTCTCCAAAATAATCAAACTGCCGCTGGGCAGATCGAAGCCGTGATTGTCAGGCCCTGTAACACGGTGGCTCGCCGGTAGGCCGAACAGCTTTCGATAGAACGCCTCAGAACGGGCCAAGTCCGAGACACGAACATTGACGTGGTGCAATGTGCGAGCCTTCGTCGCACTGCCTACAGTCGCCTGCGCGCTGGCAGCCGCAGGTGCGGCCATCAAGGCAAGCGCCTGTAGCAAGTGTCGCCGCGTAATCGTGCCGTTTTCATACGATGTGATTAGCGTGCTGATATTGTCGATCATCTGAGAACTCTCCTTCAGGAAGCGTTGCCCTCATTTCAGCTTTGCGTACTCTGCCTTGGCTTGCTTCCGGATGGGGGGTCAGGCGGGTGTGTGCCAGGCCGTTCCCACTAGCCAAGAATTTCCAAAAAGCAGAGCCGCATACCGTCTTTTACCTCCCCTAAGAAGGCGGACCCGGCGATTTCGTCTCACAGTCCAGACCCAGATGACGGGACCGACTGCTGTTGAAATCAAAATTGGGATGCGATTTGCTTCCGGCGTCTGACCAATGTTGCCATCCCGATGAGACCGATGCCCGTGGGTGGAGGCCATCTTTGTGGAACCCAAACTCCACCCCGCAGTAAAGAAGCGTTGGAAGCAGAGAACCCTGTTGCGTGGGGAGCTGGCGATCCTGCCGGACTATCCCTAGGCGAGTGACCCCATGAAAACCACGAAATATGCGGTGGCAGCGGCGCTGGGTTTGGCCGCTCTCCTGGCACCAAGAGCGGTTCTGGCGGACACGACCGTTCAGTTCGCGGCCTCAGGAACATTCGCTGATGACTCTACGCTTTCGGGCATCTTCAGTGTAGACGTTACCACTGGTGTTGTCACTTCGGCGGATCTGGCTTGGTCGGACGTAGGTTCCGCCTTCACAACAATCGAACCAGAGACTACGCTCGACGGCTTCGCAGAGCTGGTGGTGGAGAACGCAGCCGGCAACTTCATCGGGCTGGCCTTCCAGAGTGCGTCGTTGATCGGATATTCGGGCGGTAGCCTCTGTTCAACGGCGGACAACTGCCTGGGATCGCCAATTATTGCATTTGTTGAGTCTGACGCAGAGCTGATGTTAGAGTCACCATCGCCCGACCTCCTGACATCAGGCTCGGTAGTCGCGACACCGGAGCCGAGTTCATTGCTGTTGCTCAGCATCGGCTTATTCGGCCTGATGGCTATGACTTGGTGCCGGAAGCGGCTCGCTTAGCGCGTCGACAACCCCCCGATTGAGCCGATTACAGGTAAATCGTCCTTGGGCTAGAAATCGCTGTTAGCAGACCGGACTCGATGCGATTTGCTTCCGGCGTCTGACACTCATTGCCATCCCGATGAGAGCGATGCCGGTGGCAAGTAGGAGGACGGACGACGGTTCGGGTGTCGCGCTGAGCTGCCCCGACTGGAGTTTAAGGTAGGTCGTTCCGTCGGCAGCCAAGAAGTCAGATTCCCAATAGTTTCCATACGAGTCTGGGCCGCACAGAGCATCCAGAGAACACAGGCTTCCGCCAGTATACCCAACGAGCGAGTCGATTGCCGATGTTCCCGGAATGCCGAAAGAAAGCTGCGGTACTTGTAGGGTGGATGAAACGCCGGCATCGAAGCCATAGCTCACAGGCATTGTCGAACCCGTAGCACCGAAGAAAGCCCCTTGCGTTTGGATGTAAGTGTAGGTCTGGCCTTCATAGGATAAGTCTACGGCCGTAATGGTTCCATTCGAGACGTCGATCGTGACCGTACCGGAAACAGTGGAATCGCCCGTGAACGTTCCCGACAGATCGAAGACCTGCGTATCGTCGGCACTGGCGGGTTGGACTCCGACAAGAAGGAGCGCAACCAGGGAGAGCGGCAATATAAGAGCTACCTTGGACGCAAATACCCGATCCGTTCGTTTCATCCTGTTTTCCCTCGCAGCGCCACGGCAGCCCGAGCACCCATCGGGTCTAACGTCACCTTCCTTTTACACGTGGTCGCAGAATTGGGCGGGATTATAGACAGCCAAGCGTGCAAGTCAACTAAGAAACCGAGTACTAGAGGTACCGAAAAGCTAGCCCGCTATCTCCGCACGCATAGGCTAACGCCCCGCGATCGTAATGCGGGAACTCGGCAATGTCGTTGCGGCGGCGCAATAAGGGAGTTGCTGTGCTGGGCGCGGTCACGAATACGCATCAAGCGGGATCGAGCATGTGCCCGGCGTCATTTCTTCAGCAGGGAGGGCCAGTTCAGTACGACGGTGAATCGAGGGAGCGGTGCAGATGCGTTTCCGGACGTCGAAGCTAGAGAAGAAGTAGAAGAAGTCTAGTCAAGCGATCCAACTGGTCCGTAGAGGCATTGGGCGATACGCCTTCGCATCATCACGATCATCGACCCTATCCCAGTGAGCCAGAGGAACGCCGTGCCGGGCTCAGGAGTCACAGCGGTCAAATATTCAGGACTGTCGGGTCCGAAGCCAGCAGGGGGGCACTCAGCAAAAGTTGCGCCACAGGTGCCCTGTACGTCTTGATAAAGAATCGGATCAAGGGAGGTGTCGTATAAGTACAAATTAATATAAGAGTTCCCGTACTCGTCGGGAGCGAAAAGGCTGAAGGAAATTCCTGGGTAGGTGAGAATAGTACTCGGATCGTATACGTTGTTGTTATCTCCGATACTTCCTGCGGGAAGCAGCTCCAAAATCGATTCGCCATCGAACTTCCCAGTTACCGCCGTTATATTGGTCCCAGAAACCGTGATGTCAATGGAGCCAGTATCGACCCCGGAGAGAGTGTAATCATACGTTTGCGAGCTGGCGTTGGGGGCTCCGAAAGCCGCGAAGGATACGGTAAGGATGATCCACAACGATTTTTTCATTCCCGAATTCTCCTGCAGGGCGTGGAGATGCCTAGACTGATCCACAATGATCCTGGAGTCAACACACATATGAATCTTAGGAAGTGTGCCGTTACGTATAGAACTATAGAACTGCCTCACAACAGCGCGATACGCACTACCTGCCAGAAAATGTCGCCAATCGCACTGTCGCGAAGTTCCTTCCCGGTGAAGAGCGCCTAGACTTAGCTGATTCCTTTTGTAATTTCCTTCTAACGCCCGAGCGCTTATCACGGGCACGATATACCTCTCCCATCCCGCCCGCACCGATAGCACCAGTGATTTCATAGGGGCCCAAGTGGGTGCCGGACTGAATGGGCATCGGACCCTATCCCTGCTCGTTGGAATCCACAGAGTATAAGCGAAGAGTATTTACGATTCGCTACTTTTCGGAGACACCCCGTTCAACCCTGGTGGGCGACTCTAGTGTGTGAATCGAGTCAGAAATTCAATCCAGATTTTTCTCACGTGAGATTTGTGAAGTGGCCGGAGAAGTGAGGCTCTACTTGAATTGTCCGGTTAGCCGGGTGGATTCAATGGGTCGACGCAACACTAGCCCGAAGTCTAAGTTCGGGAATTTCAAGGGCTAAATTCTTTCGCGAGCGTTGATTCAAAGAAAAGACTGCCCTGTTTAGGTTTAATTGAATACAGTGCTGAGATCGCTCCTTTTTGCAAAGCATTACAAGATCAATTGACTAAGAGAGGTGTTGCGTCGACCGTCTGAGCCGGCCTTCTCATGGAAGGAGTTCGCCCAGAAGCCACCTAACTGTTGCGAGGCTTATCGAGCGCTCGTAGAACGTTTTCTCTTGTTACTCCGCAACCTTGCAGCAAGGTGACTCCTTCGCTCGACCCTTCTGTGAGGATCCCTGCCAACAGATGCAACGGTTCGATGTGGCTGTGCCGGAATTGGCCCTGAAGGGCTTTTGCTGAATCGAATACCCGGCCTAGAGCGGGCGAAACGGATGCACTCGTGGTGGGTAAAATCGGCTTCGACCGTGGAAGAAGTTTCTCCATGCGGTTCAGTAGGTCCTGCGCCGTCTTCGGCGGAAAGAATGGGATATGAGATTCGGCGCTGCCGGCGAATGCTACTGGTTCGCCATGAAGTTTTGAGAGTACGTCGGTCAGCAAGCCTTGGTCTTCAAGCACCAAGCCGACGAGAAGATCATCCACGCCGATGATGTCGGCTCCGCGTTCTCCTGCTGCGAAACGCGCCGCAAAAACGATTTGCCGCGCCCGCATGGAAAAGACGTCAAACATTGAACCAAAATAGCACGAGTCAAAGGCCCTTCGGCAGGCACCACGTTGTCAACGGAGGTCTCGGACAAATCAACCGTTACTTGAATTGTCCGGTTTGCCGACAATACGTCCAAGTAGAATGAGACCCCCCTTTAGCTCTTACGCTTCGGTGTAATATGTAAGTGCTTCCCACAAGGCAAAGCCATGAAATGCGCCGTGGCTATCGGGGTCATGCTAGCTGTCAGCATTCCAGTTTTGGGACAGCAAGGCCAGCGACCCTCGCTTGGAATGGGGGTTAGCATCCTCACTGACACGGAGGGTGTGGATTTTACTCCTTACCTCATAACGCTTCTTCGTGAACTGAAAGACAATTGGATTCGTGAACTGAGACACAATGGGAAAGAACCGACCGGAAAATCTGGCATCGTCTTCACGAGATTCCAAATAAAGCCGGACGGCACTGTCCGGGCCTCCGATCCATTCCTCGAACGGACATCCGGAGACGCAACCTTAGACGACGCAGCAAAGGCCGCTGTTCGTGCGTCGACTCCCTTCAAGCCGCTGCCTGCTCCGTTTCATGGCCCGTACCTTGAACTGCGAATCGAATTCATTGCGTTGCCCGACGAGGGGATAGACGACTGTAAGAACTGTCGGATCGGCTCGCGCTCGATCGCTGAGTACCGCGCAACCGGCAATACTACGACCTTGTTTCCTTCAACCGTCTCTATGCTCCATCAGGACCGTTGAGTTTCACGCCGTCATTTGTGAAGTCTAGTTGATCGGGTAGAGTTGCATTCAGCCTGGCCAATTCCCGTGCTCTTTCCTGTTTCGTCCTGAAAACAGACCACACGACGATGCCAGCGATCACTAGCCAGGTCACGCCGATTACTCGAGGCCGTCTCAGGCATTGGGTTCGCGAAAAAACAGCAAGCGAAGGGATTTCAGCGCAAGGAAAAAAAATTCCGGGGCTCTGGTCGACTCCTTTTTTCGGCCGGTCGAAATATGATTCCTACCCCTTGTTTTGTACCCAGATTTGAAGCGGCTCAGTTGAGGTAGTCACTTTCAACCAGGACGTTGAAGCGTTGCTGTGCTTCCCAGTGGCGATCCGCTTCCGCGTACATGCGTTCGGCCAGTTCATACTCCTCATCCGGTGACCCGGAGTGGCTTTCGGCCCATTCGCTAGTCGGAGCCGCCAGAAGTTCGTCGAGTTCGCGCACGTCGCGCAGGTTCATTGCCCGCATTAGACTTCTCTCGAAGGTGGTTAGGTTTGTGTCGTCGTTCTGTGTCATGTTTCGCCCTCGTGCAGGTGAACGACTTCATCTTGAATCTAGTCAGAAGTTCAGATTCTCGTTAGTCTCATGTGAGACATCCATGACCTCCCAGTCATGCTCGACTCTTGTCGGTCTATACCGTTTCGGTTAGTACGAAGACAGCGGATCGCGAAGCTTTGCAGCAGCGGCGGGGTCTACAGTGGCCAAGCGCTGATATACTTCACGAGCTTTAGAGCGTTTGTGATCAAGGATGTAGACCCAACCGAGTTCGAAGAGGTACAAGCTGTTGTTAGGCTCCAATCGAATGCTCTGTAGATAGGCGCTCTCGGCCTGCTTGTAATGGCGAAGCAATTGATACTCCGACCCGATGCGCCACCACGTCAAACTGTCGACCCCTCCCTGTCGCTCAGCCTCTGAGAGTGCAGTGAGAGTGGCTTTGAGATCAGATTTTCCGTAGCCGTGAGCAAGATTAACCCAAAGGGCGGCGTCCTCCGAGTGACCTCGCAGCGCCTCCTTACAGGCATCGACCGCTCCCACTCGATCTCCCACGCGTTCGTAGGCTTCTCTAAAGCTTGTCCAAATTGAGGTATCGTCCGGTTTGAGTCGGATCGCCCTTTGGAACGCATCCGTCATGTTACGCGGATCATCCAGTCGGGAATACGCCTCTCCCAACTTCTCCCATGCTTGGTATTTGTCTGGCTCAAGTTGCAGAGCCGTCTGATAAGCATGCACGCCGATCCGCCAATGCGACCGCAGAATCTCAAGCTGGTGCTCTGCTCTTTTCGCCCATGCGTCTTGCTCCGGACCAATCCGGAGCGGTGGAAGACCTGTCACCGCTCCTGGCGGCTGTCTGTCCATCGCTTCATCCCCGATCAGAATCCATGCCCGGGCGGTTTCACTGCTCCGCTGTAATGCAAGTGCTTCGATGCTTTCGCTGGGAATTGCAAAGTTCAGGTTCTCAGCGTCGCTGAGGAAGAACGACGTAATCCCGATGAGCATTCCATCAGAACCGAAAAGACCTCCCCCGCTCGACCCGTGTGAGATGGGTGCCGTGGTCTGGATGACTTTTCGCTCAGCCAGATGTCGAAAGCCTGAGATTAGCCCGTCTGATAAGGTCAGTTCCAGCCCTTCAGGCGCTCCGATTGCATAAACGCGCTCTCCCACTGTCACCGCGTCGGATGCTCGTAGGGGGACGACCGCAGCAGTCAAGCCTTCAACTCTGAGAAGGCACAAATCAATGACTGGGTCGATTTTCTCGACCTTAGCTGGCCATAATTTCTCGCCCTGCTTCACTTCGACCGAGTACCCTTCACTAACAACATGAGCACTAGTTACTACGAAAGAGGAGCCCCTGGATTCGAGAAACTCCTGGAAGGAGGGTGTATATCCAGGTCTCGACGCCGAAGGAAAGCGCACAGCAACTCCACTTCCCAGTGTGCTCGGAGCATTGTTCTCGTCTAACGCCACAACGACAAAAACCGAGGGTGATAGGTGCCGAAACAAATCAGCGCTGGCGAACTGTCTGTGTTGCTCGTCCGCAAGCTCTGTCTGACCCTGTGTCACAGGAATCCACAGTAGCAGTACGAAGAGAAACGCTAGCGAGGTCTTCTTTCGAGTGAGGCGGCGTCTCATCGAAGTTCCCGCTTGAAGTCAATGTTTCAATGGATACATTGCGCGCCAAGGCGTAATCGCCCGTCGCCAAGTCTTGTAGAGTATCGTCTGTAGATTGATCGTCTGCACGATAATAGAAGTGAGGCGTGGCAAAGGCAACTCGATTCTCCCGCCTCACCTTTGGACGGGCGATCCGTCGCGAGCGGGAAGTGCTACGTCTGTCTCAGGAGAGGTTTGCGGAGCGAGCGAATGTGCACCGCACGTATGTAAGCTCCGTTGAACTGGGCAAAGTAAGCGTGGGTATCGAGGTCGCTAATGCACTAGCAAGTGCGCTTGGAATGAGACTCAGCGATTTGGTCCGCAGAGCGGAGTAGAAGTCAAATGGGGCTTCGAAAACTTGGCAAAAAACGAGGTTCGCAAATCGAACACGGACAATTCACGGACACTCAGCCACCTCGTGCGAGCAATGCGAACCGCCCGCACGATCATCCAAATAAGGGACAAAACTACGATGAGCCTATTCACACCTTAAGCGAACGTTTGGACCAATTGTTTCCGGGGAAGAATTACGGTGCGGGCGGTTTCTTACAGTTCGAGTTAACAAATTCTCTGAATGTCGAGTACCACGTCCACAATGCTGCCACTGCCGCAGCTTGGTCCTCTTGGAACTGCGGATACTGCGACATATCGACATTCTTTGCTATCAGCCAAGGTATCTGGTCGGCCAATACATACGCTGCATTACACTCTGCTTGAGACCACATGCTCACCTCCCCAATGCGAGAAATAAGTTCCGACCCAGGTTTTCAGAGAGGCCGCTAACGCTCTCACAGAAGTAGCTTCGCGTGCAATGAGTTTATTCGGTAATATCATCGCCCCTGCCCAATAGGTTTCACGCCATCGAAGAACGCTAAGACCCACGCAAAGCCTCAACTTCTCCCGCCTAGCCGAAAGCCCTCATAGGCAAGATATGCCGCTAGCACAAAGGCGGTCTAAGCCACACCGGAACGAGGACTGCCACGAGAGCAGAAAGATCACGCCAGCTACCCGGAGGAATGTTTTCGCGGTCATCGGGTCATTTATCTCCGACGAGAGTAGAAGAGGACCCGTCTAGTATGCCCTCCGACGGGCCAGTCCGGGCACCTGTTGCCCGAGCTTGAGCCACAAGACAGCGCAAACGGGCCGCTACCTACTACGTTTCCTACTACATGAGTCTCCGCGGAAATATACAAAAAGTGACGCAACCTGTTGAAAAGAAGTGGTGAGCCGCCCAGGACTCGAACCTGGAACCCGCTGATTAAGAGTCAGCTGCTCTACCATTGAGCTAGCGGCCCATTCATTGACTTACGAGGGGGTTACCTCAACGCTGTCACGAGAAACGTCACACTTCCGGTCAAAACTGGCACCGCCGTGGCACGAACGACCCGCTTTGCAGGCACTTCGTTCGCACCCAGCGAAGTGGCCTCGAATCGCTCAAGGCTGGCCTCGATTGCTCCCCGCCACAGATGGACGTACCGTTGGGACACCGTAATGCCGTGATGTCCCGCGACACGCTGAACCGTAAACGCATCGGCGCTACTCTCGCCTAAGCGCGTCAGCATCGTGTGACGAAGCGAATGTAACACGAACTCTCTCGTCATTCCAAGTTCGCGCCGCCAGCCGCGTGAATGTGATCTAAGGACGTGCCCCGGTAGTGCCCTCAAACCTTACCGAGCGAACTTGGTCTGTGTTCACGACGTCTTGAATCCAAGCAACCTCGATATGGTGGGTTACCTTGTCGCCGTTGACGGTATACCTTCCTGCATAGGCGCCGAATCTGCGAGATGCTTGCGAACTTTCCTCCTCGCGAGCTGGCAGAGTTTAGCCATCCCAGTCGCTGCCATCGAAGCCTCAGGACCTTGGTGGCTACATCGCGGCCTAGCTTGCTTGGATCGTGGGCACGGTAAACCTCACCCATCCCGCCCGCACCTATAGCGGACAGAATTTCATAGGCGCCCAAGTGGGTGCCGGGCTGAATGGGCATGGTCCCTGTCCGCTGGAATGCGCGTAGTATATACGACCGACGTTACGTACAAAGATGATTTATCCCTCGGGAGGCGTAAAGAGCGCCGAATGCTTGGTCTAAACGTGGAAATTTCTAGGGGTATGTGCGAGCCGCTACTCCTTTGAAACACGCACCAAGGTTCTTGCCGTCAAGACGTCGCGCCGGTCTGCACGCGCAGCGCTAGCGGCCAGTTGGTTCGGTTGGCGTCGCAGGGGCGGGTTTTACGATGGTCTGGAACCGGCCATTGACGATCGGATTCCGGTCGGTCGCCGGGTCGCAGTGAGTACCCGTTTCCTCCATCCGGTCAACGCCGCTTACGCGCGCGTAGCCTATTGTCATGTTGATGGGCTTGGCCAGCGCCAGGGGATCTTCCACCGTGAACTGAATCTGCATCTCGTTGTGATTCACCATCCGGATGCGCTCCACAGTGTGCAGTTCGTTACTCAGCGGCGCCACAGCAAACGAAGCCTGCTCGGCTGCGAGATAGATCATGGGCCGTTCCATCGCTACTGTGTCAACCACCAACGTGTGGCCCTCCCAGTGTCCGATCGAATTTCCCATCCAAGTCGGCCACAGCTCATCCTTCGGCGGATGCGCACGACCATCGGTGTACATGTGGCGCACCGGACCCTGCGTATTGATGAGGGTAGTTTCCTCGGGCGTAACCCGCCATTCATAAAGTCCCGGCAGCATAGTCGCGGGAAACGGAGGTGACCAGCACCCTGAGCGGAATGCCGCTGCCGGTGGGTTGTTAGGGTCGGCAGCCCTGGCGGCGTCTTGTTCCTTTTTCGCTTGGTCGATTTTTGGCTGCCATTCGGGCGTGAACGTAGGTTGCATCGCGGCTGCGTATGCTCTTCCCTTACTCAATCCCTCGGGACTCAGTTCCTGCCCAACGGATTCTCCGACATAGGCGTCAAATTCCCACAATCCCGACCAATCCGGCAATTTGGCGAAAGCCTTGAGACGCTGCTCCGAAGACTCCTGCGTGTGTGCGACGCACAAGAAGCCTGCCAGCAGCGCTACCACCGCTATCGCTCGGCGAATCATGATTGATCCTCCCGTGGCTACGCCTACTTGTCGTTTGTTTGCGGCACCGTTCCGATCGGTTTTCCGTCGGGACCGATCGCGGACACCAACTGGCCACCCGGTCGGCCATCACGCAATGGATTGACCACCACAGTGATCTTGTCTCCGGGCTTCAGAGTCCCGAGCTTCCAGCCGTGACGAAGTAGTTGGATTGGCGCCCCCATCTCGACACCCCATTCCACCGGCGGGGCTTTCGGGTCGTTCGGATCAGGCACTAGCATTTGAATCCAACAGTGTGGATTATTCCATTCGAATTCCTTCACAGTGCCGACGAGTGTCACTTGCTTGTCCGAATCGAACATCGCGTGGGAGTGGTGCGCAAGCGCCGAACTTGCCGTCAGCATTGCGGCGATGGCGACGAGAGCATAATTCAGACCTCTGCTCATTTGCTCCTCCACTGATCCGCGCGGCAGACTTAACCCATGCCACCCGCACCATTAGCGCCTGTGATCTCATAGGGGCCCAAGTGGGTGCCGGAGGCCAGGGCCATTTGGAGCGAGATTATAGCCCAGGAATGTTAAAGCATTCGATTACTTAGCGCATGAGATTAGACTTGAAGCATCACTTTTTTTGTCCGGTAACCCCTGGCAGTTCAAACGGTCGACGCAACACCCTCTATGCGATGACTGGTCCAAATCGCGCACACTTTCCTCGAGGGCGGATTGCGGCTCTTCGATCCCGCCGAGGACCTTTTGAGTTTGGTGTTATTGTTGGAGGATGAATGTACCCGGCGCAGGGGCTTTATGGGTAGTATATATCGCTCAATCGGCGAAGCCGGTTGGCGGGCAATAAGGAGGATTCACAAATGACTAATTTCAAGAGGGGAACACCAAGCCTTCTGTATGCGGTAATGAGTGCGGTCCTGATTTTCTTGGCACAGCCGATGATTCACGCCCCCGCGCTTCACGCTGACGATCAGCCCATTCCGGCAGTTGGGACGATGGCGCCGGACTTCACCCTTCCGTCCCAGGAAGGGACGCCCGTCAGCCTACATAGTCTTCGCGGCAAATGGGTGGTGCTCTATTTCTATCCCAAGGACCAGACGCCCGGCTGCACCATTGAAGCGCACGGCTTTCAGAAAGATCAGGCCCAGTATGACGCGAAGAATGCAGTCGTTGTCGGCGTGAGCGTCGATACTGTCGAGTCGCACAAGGAGTGGTGCGCGAAGGACGGCATGAATTTCAAGATGCTATCGGACGTGAACAAGGAAGTCGTCGCCAAATACGGCTCCACAATGACCATTCCACAGGCGCCGCAGCTCGGCACTGTCGCCGCCCGCAATACCTTCATCATCGATCCTAAAGGGAAGATTGTGTACGAGTTTATCAAGGTGAACCCGACGGGGCACAGCACGGAAGTGCTCGCGAAGCTGGACGAGCTTCAGAAGCAGTAATGCCGTCGCTGAGCGGCGCTGGCCGTGGACTAGTGAACGAGCCGCCGGCATTAGCAGCGAGGCAAACACTAGGAAGTGGAACGGAAGAAGCTGATTAGCAGTAGCACGAGGAGAAAAAAACGACTCTTCTGCCACTCATTTCCCCCCGATTGCCTTCATGCGCTCTTCGTAATGCGGTCGGCACTCGCGAACTTGCGCATCGAGGTTCTGTTTGAGGCGCGTCCGAACAGCGACGCGCATCGTAGGGCCAATGACAGAGCGCCGAGTAAGTTGATCCGGGTGTGGTAGTCATTCTGGAAATAGACCTGGCAATCTCGCAGATCGTCGTTTGCTTTCTGTATGTCTTTCCCGTTTCGTTGCTTCTGTTTCCTGTTGAACGGTTTCAGTTTGTCTCAGTTTGGTCACACCGAGGCCGAGATGTAGCCCAACTCACCTCGGAACCTCATCTGCCGAGGACACCGGAATAAGGTCGCTCGGCTTGTAGTTGTGCACTCGGCCGGGCGTCGAGACCTCGTCGTTTGCGACAAGCATCTGCAATCTGCCTGGAGCTTCGACCATTGCCAGGATGACCAGGTCCGGAACGTTCGCAGCTTTGAGCGCCTTGAGGGCCGCGGGCGAGGTATCAAAGTCGCAACCCCGCTCATTTCCTTGATCAAATCGCGATCGCCTCGAAGTTCGCCAGGGCGGCTGCAACCGCCGAACTCTCGACAAGCACCTCGCGGATGTAGAATACGAGACGGAATGTCTCCTGAGGCGTCGGTCGGTTTGCCTCTCGAGAACCAGACGCATAGGAACACGCATCCAGGAGATCCTTCGATGCTACTCCGCGCACTGACCGCATTCAGAAATCATCGGTGGGCAGGTGGAGTACTCGCTGCGTTCGCGGTGGCACTCGCAGCAGCTCCTCCGGCGATTGCGCAGCACCGCCCGATCACGCTCTCGGCGCTGATCGATCGAGCGCAGATCGAGGACATGCTCGTCGAGTACTACGAGGTGTTGAGCGCCGGGAGTACGCACTTCGATTCGTACTACACCGACGATGCGGTGCTCGACGTGAACGGGATTGTCAAGCGCGGCAAAGGGCCCATCGATGATCTTTACAAGACTATTCCGAAGTCACAAGGGACGGTCCACGTGCTGCTCACGAACCCGAAAATCGTCGTGGAAGGCAACTCCGCGACGGCGGATCTGATATGGACAGAGGTGTATTCGGAAACGCATGGAGCCCTGCCTCAAATCGTCGAACAGGGTCGGGAGCATGACGAGCTGGTCAAGCGGGGCGGTCGCTGGTATCTCAAGAAAAGAGTAGTGACGAACGACGGCGGACTGCCGGCGTCGCTCGAGAAGTACTACAAGGCAAGATAAGCCGTTCGGAAATCGCTGGGGGGATGCGCCGCAGAATGGAACGCGAGATGATGGCAGCGCCCGGGCGTCATGCGAAGCTGCAGGGAACTTGATACAAGCCGCTTGCGAGCCAAACACCCCCTAGTCGATGTACGGCCTGACGCATTCACGGAAACGAGCTGACGCTGCGCGTTCAGGCGGCTGGGCGTGGACCTTTATGATGGGGTGCACAGTTTCTTTCGAGTCACAGCTGTGCCTCATTAAACGTGATAGCAGTCAATCGCGCTTGGTATCAACTGTCCTTGGACGGTCTCTCATCTTGGCTGCGGGAAGTGCAGCCTTTTCCTGTTGACCGGCGTTGTTGACCAATTGCTTGATTCCCGTCCCTGTGGCAAGTGCAGCATCGATGGCATCTGCTTGCGCGAGACCGTATCGCTCGGTGATGTTGATCTGGTTTCACGATCTACGTGCTGTCTGGGTGTGCAGTAGGCAGTTGGGATCGAAAGCACAGCACCCAATCACAAGCCGAAAGAATCTGATTCTCTCCACAAGCTCCTTTTGAGGAGTTTCTTGAACGAAGAGCCAGGTTTGCAGGGTCTGACCTGAGGACGGATAGCCACGAAACTTTCTGACTCAGACACAAGGAGGCGCAAATGAAACTCGCGTCGGAACGACGCACTATCGTCACCAACACGCCGTCTCGGGGCGTGCCCCAGAAAATCGACATCGCCGAGCCAGCGGACTGCGCTAAAGGAGGAAGCATCTTCCGACGATGGAGAATGCGGTTCAGACCGTGCGTTGAACTACTGCTGCTCTGTGCTCCGTTGTTTAGCGGAGCAGCGACGTTCGCACAGTACAATCCGCTTCCTAGTCCGATTGCTGAGGAAGAAGTCGCCGGCCCAGCGCGGGCGGGCGTGCGAGCGGGGCTGAATAACTATGCAGGCTTGTCGCAGGATCCGTACTTCGGCGGAGTTCCTTCCGGGGCACTCAGCGCGACACCGGTACCGCTCTCTCTGGAAGACGCCGTCGCACGTGGACTCCGACAAAACCTTGGAGGCTTCTTGGCTGCGGATTCGGTGACCGACGCGCGTGGACAGAAATGGCAAGCCCTGAGCGAGTTACTGCCGAATGTAATTACCGGTACCGGTTTTGGCGTTCGTCAAATCGATTTAAAGGCGCAATTTGGCCTCAACATACCCGGGGTGCCAAAGATTGTTGGCCCGTTTGGCTATTTCGACTCGCGGGCTTATCTCAAGCAATCCGTTTTTGATTGGGAATCCATCGAGCGGGAGCGATCTTCACAGACGCAGCTGAAGTCGGCGGAGTTCGGCTACAAAAACGCGCGCGAGCTGGTGGTGACCGTGGTTGCGTCCAACTATCTGCTGGTCATTGCCGACCAGTCGGAGGTTGAATCGGCGCTATCGCAACGGGACACCGCCAAGGTCCTTTTTCAACAGACGTCTGATCAGAAGACCGCAGGCCTTGCCGCGGCCGTGGACGTTCTACGTTCGCAGGTCGAACTGCAATCGCGTGAGCAGAAATTGATTGTCGCACAGAATAATTTGGCAAAGCAGAAATTGGCTCTGGCGCGACTTATCGGTCTTCCTCCGGGCCAAAAGTTCGAGATAATCACGCAGGTCAGTTACCAAGCGCTTTCCATACCACCTCTCGAGGATGCGATCCAAAGCGCTTACAAAGCTCGCGCTGATTTTCAGAGCATGACGAATCAGGTGCGGTCAGCCGAACTCGAGAGAAAGGCCAGTTCTGCCGAACGTTACCCATCGTTAGACCAGGTAGCCGACTATGGCATCATTGGAGTCAATCCGGCTTCCACGCACGGCACTGTCGATGCGGCTGCCACTCTCCGTGTGCCCATTTTTCAGGGGGGAAGGGTGCACGGTGACGTTTTGCGGGCTGACGCCTCGCTAGCAAGGGCAAAGCAGCTACTCGAAGACTTGCGAGCCCGGATCGATCAGGAGGTTCGCGACGCCTATCTCGATCTGGAAGCGGCTGCCCAAGAGGTTGCTGTCGAGCAAAGCGCCGTAACGCTGGCCACCGAGACGTTGCAGCAATCTCGCGATCGATTCAGCTCAGGAGTTACAGACAACATAGAGGTTGTTCAAGCGCAAGACGCCCTGGCAACCGCCAATGACGCGTACATTGCTAGTCTTTACAGCCACAACCTTGCAAAAATATCTCTGGCGAGAGCGATCGGAGTCGCAGAGTCCCGCTTTGCCGAGTACTTGAAGGGAGAGTGAGTATGGCTGAGCAAAATCAAGCAACGAATCCACCGCAAGCGACTCCGTCTGTGCGAAGCGCGCCAACGGGCGCCGCTGACGCGCCGATTCCGGCCTATCCCAGGAGGCGGTCGTACAAGCGTTGGATCTTTCTTATCTCGATCGTTGTTCTGACCATTGGCGGTGTTTTTCTTTGGCTATATTTGTCAGGCTTCGAGTCCACTGACGATGCACAGGTGGACGTCCATCTCTATCCCGTCAGCGCTCGCATTTCCGGATATGTCCAGAAGGTTTACGTCGAGGACAACCAATGGGTCGATGAAGGTTCTACGCTCGTGGAAATCGATCCAAAAGACTATGAAGTGGCATTGGCAAGAGCCCAGGCAGCACTGGATAATTCAGAGGCTGCCGCGGAGAGCTTGAATATCGACGTGCCCATATCTTCGGTCGATACGTCAAGCCAACTGAAATTCACGTCCTCGGACATTGAAAATGCACAAGCAGCGATCCAGGCAGCAGACAAAGAAGCGGCGGCTGCCCATGCCCGCCTGGTGGAAGCGCAGGCGGAGAATGTAAAGGCACAAGAAGACGTCACCCGCTATCGCTTGCTGCTAGCGAAAGATGAGGTGCCCAAGCAAGTCTACGACCATGCGTATGCCGCCGCCGCGACCGCCGCCGCCGCCGTAGCTGCGGCAGAAGCAAGCGAGGCCGCTGCTCTACAAGCCGTTCAACAAGCCCGCAGCCGTCTGATAGAGGCCGAAGCACGATACGAAGACGCTCAAGCGGGACCGCAACGCGTCGCCTCAACACGAGCGAAAGCGCTTGCCGCGGTTGCCGACGTACACCAAAAAAGAGCTGCTGTCGAACAGGCCCAGTTGAATCTGGGGTACACCAAAATACTCGCCCCTGTAACTGGCGAGGTGACGAAAAAAGTTGTGGTCGGATTCAATGTGGACCCTGGAGAGCAACTGCTCACCGTGGTGCCCTTGGATCAGGTGTGGATTACCGCGAATTTCAAAGAAACCCAGCTTAAACATATGCGCGTGGGCCAGAAAGTAAAGATTGACCTCGACTCGAACGGCCGCAGCTACAAGGGGCATATCGATAGCATTGCGGGGGCCACCGGACCTCTCTTTAGCCTGCTGCCTCCGGAAAACGCAACGGGCAACTACGTAAAAATCGTTCAGCGCGTGCCTGTGAAAATCGTTCTCGAACCGGGCGAGAATCGCGATCGCCAGCTTCGGCCCGGCATGAACGTCGAAGCGAAAGTGTACTTACGATGAGCTCCGAAGCGCTGACTCTCCCTTCCGCGCAGGCCGTCTGGCGTCCTAAGGTAAATCCCTGGGCAATTGGCGCTACCGTTTCGATGGCGGCATTTGTCGAAGTCTTAGATACGAGCGTTGCCAACGTTGCCTTGCCATACATCGCGGGGGGCTTGGGAGCCAGTTACGACGACAGCACCTGGGTACTCACGTCGTACCTGGCAGCCAACGCGATCATTTTGCCCATGAGCGGATGGCTTGCCGAAATCATCGGCCGCAAGCGGTATTTCATGCTCTCCCTCTTTGTTTTCACGCTCAGTTCTCTGCTTTGCGGACTCGCGCCGAGTTTGCCTGTATTGCTGTTCTTCCGAGCGGTGCAAGGCGTCGGTGGAGGCGGACTGCAACCGATGGCGCAAGCGATTCTGAACGATGCGTTTCCCCCCGAGAAGCGCGGCATCGCGTTCGCTCTTTACGGCATCTCGGCGGTTCTGGCCCCGACCGTGGGGCCGATGCTCGGAGGATGGATTACAGACAACTATTCCTGGCGCTGGATATTTTTCATTACCTTGCCTGTGGTTTCCCTTGCTCTTTATTTGACCTACACACTTGTTGAAGATCCACCATTCCTCCGTCGGCTAAAAAGTGGGGGTATCCGTGTGGACTATATCGGAATATCCATGTTGGCGCTCGGAGTTGGTTCGCTGCAGGTGGTTCTGGATAAGGGGCAGGAAGACGATTGGTTGGGCTCGCATTTCATCACCACCCTGGCGATAACCGCAGCGGTTTGCCTCATCACACTGGTCATCTGGGAATGGTTCCGCAAAGAACCGATCATCGATGTCCATATGTTCAAGAGCTTTAACTTCGCCGCGGCGAACCTCATGATGTTCATGATGGGCTTCATGCTTTTCAGCACGCTGGTTTTGATTCCCGAATTTCTGCAGTCGCTGATGGGTTATACAGCCGAACTCGCGGGTCTTGTTTTGTCCGGAGGAGGACTTGTCTTGTTGACCATGATGCCCATCACTGGCCGGCTTACGTCAAAGGTTCAGGCCAGATACTTGATTGCGGTGGGATGGCTGTGCCTCGCCATTGGACTGTTCTATTCGGCTCACCGGATCGATTTATTCATCAGCTTCCGTTTCGCCATGTGGCTGCGCATCGCGCAAGTAGTGGGAATCGGATTTCTTTTCGTCCCCATCACGGCGGCGGGTTACATTGGGGTTCCTCCCGAGAAGGGCGACAGCGTCTCGGGAATCATCAACTTCATGCGCAACATCGGCGGCAGTATAGGAACTTCATTGGTGACCACTCTGATTGTCCGGCGGTCTCAGTATCACCAGCAAATCCTGGTCGGCCACGTCACTCCTGATACGCCTGCGTTTCGTTCTGCACTCCATGCACTGAGCTCAGAAATCGCACATTCTGGGCTTAGGTCCGCGGACGCGCACAACCAGGCTCTTGCGAGGTTCTACGGTCTCGTGAATCAACAAGCACGCACGCTGTCTTACATGGATACGTTTTGGATCCTAGGTGCGCTCTGCTCGGTCATGTTCGTTCTCGCATTTTTCTTGAAAAGGAATGATCCAGGAGCGGGTGGAGGTGTGGCGGCCGGGTAAGGATACGCGCAATGATTCAAGCAATTACAGTTGAGCGCGAGTTCGGCTGTGGGGGATCGGAGATTGCAAGCCTGCTGGCCCAACGACTCGGGTGGAACCTGTGGGACGAACGCTTGACACAGGAAATCGCGCGGCTGACAAAGAGTTCTCCAGAAGTAGTGGAGAAGATGGAATGGAGAAAAGACCCCGTGGTGTACCGAGTCTTCCTCTCCTTTCTTCGCGGAGCCTTTGAGGGAGGCTTGCCCCCAACGAACCGCTTGGCTCTACTCGACGCTCGTCGCATCGCTGCCGTTTCGGAAGCTGCAGTCAACCAAGCGCTCTCAACAGGCCCGTGCGTCATCGTCGGCCGCGGGTCGCAGTATTTTCTCCGCGATCGCAACGATGTCTTCCGTACATTCCTCTATGCCTCGCGCGAATACAAGATCCACAGATTGGTATGTGCTGGTACGCCCGAGCGAGATGCAATCGAACAGGTCGATACCATCGATAGAGATCGCGCCGCATTTGTCCAGACGTATCTTGGGCTGAAGTGGCCCGAACGGCATCTGTATCACGTAATGTTTAATACAGAGATTGGCGAGCGTCGCACGGCAGCATTACTTTTTGAGTGTATCCAGCAATTCGAACGCGGTGCGTGATTTTGGGAAGAACATGATCTGTGCGGGCTCGAGCTTCAAGTTCCCAAGGCTTCCGAATTGAGGGCAAGGAGATAGATTCGTAATGAATACATTACTGAGTGCTTTAGCAGCTGTAGCCATGATGGCTTGTCTGTTGCCAACGTCAGTTCTGGCTATGCCGGACGACGCAGCGGACGTACAGAGAGCAGTGGCTGGCTTTGCCCTGGCCTGGAACAACCACGATATGGTGGCGTTCGGCAAGCTGTTCGCCACCGACGCCGACTTCGTGAACGTTGCGGGGCTCTGGTGGAGGGGGAGAAGAGAAATTCAGATGCAGCACGCCTGGTCGCACGGTGCAATCCCAAAAGATACACAAGGTTTTGACGCCGCGGCCCGTGCGTACTATGGAATTTTCAAAAACAGCAGGTTGCAGTTCGACACCGTCGAGGTGCGCTTCTTAGGGAAGGACGTAGCCGTCGCTCATGTGAGCTGGAAACTGCTAGGCGACGCTCGAACACCGAATCCACGGGTCGGTCTGCTCACGATTGTGGTTACGCGGCAGGGTGGTGATTGGCTGATCGCCGCCGCACAGAATACTGAAATCAACCGTGTCGTGAAATGAGCCCGGTTCGAGCTCTGAGCGACGGCGCTGCTGCATGGCGTCATTTTTTTAGAAGCCATCGAGGCGCTTCAGTCAGGGCTGAATGTTGAGCACGGGGTTGCCGCTGCTTTTCCCCGTGGGCGCGGTTAGACGAGAAGTGACGCATTTGCCGATCCCTTTCTTAACTGGATAGACATTGTATTGAAGTTCGGGTGTAGACGAATTGTGTGCCTTACCCGACACTCGTGATTGGCCATTAGGCACGAACCATACGATGGCTTCAAATGGCTGAGTTCGGTCCGTAGCAAAAGGAATGCACACGTAATAACTGACACCAGTGTTATTGACCCATCTAACTGTTTCATCTGAACGTATCGTTGACTTTCCAAGGCCAGAGACTGAGTCGGTAACGTTGTTTTCTTTATTGATCGTTACAGTATGTGTAATCCCGCTCGCTGGAGCCTTAGGTGTTTGTGCGTCTGTATTTGTTGATGCACTCGTGCCAGACTGAGCGGCGACGTTTCCCGAAATGAGCAGTACCTGGACGAACAACATGCTGAACGGTACGATTGGTTTCGACATTTCGAATCCTCCTGTTGCCGGAAAACCCACTCAGAATTAGCTACGGCCGTCAGAGATGTTCATTGGGGCATCGAAATTTGCAAGAAAGACTTCACGCAAAGAACAGGCGCGACGCCCCGTGAGAAGCTGTACGTGATGCGAACAGATGGAGAAGTATCCTTCGCGGATGGCTCGTTCATAGGAGACCATTTCTTCACTACCCCAGATTCCGGTACCGTCGTCGTTCGACATGCCGTCGACATACTCGCGCGGCACACCCGCTCGATCGAAGAGGGCCAGCTTTTCCGCATCGGTGACCGCGACATATTCGATTGGCCTACGACCGAGTTCGGACGCGATGGCGGCAGCTTGGCGGAAAGTGTAGAGTTCAGGGCCCGTAATCTCGTACACGGCGCCTTCGTGGCCCGGAGAAGTGAGAACAGCAGCCGCAGAAGCGATGCAGTCCTTTTTCGATACAAATGCCATGCAGCCATCTCCGGCGCTCATGACCCACTTCCCGGTACGGAGCGCCATGGGAGCGAGCATCGTGGCAACGACTTCCGCGTACTGGCTGTCGCGCAGAAAGGTAAAAGCCATGCCGGAGCGCCGCACTAATTCTTCGGTGAAGTAGTGGTCAGCGACGGCGAGCGACGGCGTGTTCGGGTGAATGCCTGCGCTCGAGGTATAGATCAGATGAGTTATACCGGCGGTGGCCGCAGCTTCGATCGCTGCTTGATGCTGTTGCCGGCGCCGGGGTCCCACCGCGAGCGTGCTGATCAGAAGCATTTTTTTGCCGCCCGCAAGTGCCTGCGCGAGCAGCTCTGGTTTGTCGAAATCCGCGAATCGGACCTGCGCCCCGCACGCGGCCAGCTGCGCCAGCCTGCCAGGTCGGCGGGTCAGCAGAATCAGATCGGACGCGATCACCTTTTTGAGCAGAAGCTCCGTGACCTGACGGCCCAAGCTGCCCGATGCTCCCGTGATGATGAGTTTCATGACCGACCGATGTGGGAAGAGGGACCGAGGAATAGTAGCACCCCTGGACAATGGGAACGAGCGGCTTGACTTCGAAGATGCCAGCCGACACTATCGTCAGTCTTGTGAGGGTGCTAGGTTCGATGCTGTTTCAGGTCACGAGCCCCGATCATCAACATGGACCGTGCGGATCGGCTCGATGCGACTTAAGAAAATGGGCCAGATGACGCGGCAATTTGGATTCTTTCGCCCCTGCATGGAGGGCTGAACAATGCAGGTGTTACCACCCGGGGTATCGAGCGATGCGTTTCAGCGCGCGTTGCTTCGATTCTCTAACGCGATCGGCGAGAAATGGGTGCTACGAGCAGAGGAACTGCTCACAGAGTATGGCGATCCGTTTGCTTTTGCCGCCTCCGATCCGAACGAGTACGTCAGCGCGGCGGCATTGAAGCCTGGCTCAGTCGAACAAGTCCAGCAAATTCTGAAAATCGCGAACGAGCACAGGATTCCGCTGTGGACGATTTCGCGAGGTAAGAACTTAGGTTACGGCGGCCCGGCCCCGAGGGTTTCGGGTGCCGTGACACTCGATCTGGGGCGAATGAAGGAAATTATCGAAGTAAATGAGGAGCTCTGCTATGCGCTGGTGGAGCCAGGCGTCACTTTTTTCGATCTATACGAATACGTTCGTGAGAGGAAGCTAAAGGTTTGGATATCCGTTCCCGCACTGGGATGGGGCAGCGTGCTCGGGAACGCTTTGGACCGAGGAATCGGCTATACGCCTTACGGCGACCACGCCGAGAAGATTTGCGGATTGGAAGTGGTGCTCGCAAATGGCGAAGTGATACGCACCGGAATGGGTGCGCTGAGTGGTGCAAAAACGTGGCAGGCCTTCAAACCGGGCTATGGACCATCGGTGGATGGACTGTTCATGCAGTCGAATTTCGGTGTGGTCACCAAGGCTGGCATGTGGTTGATGCCACAACCTGATTTTTTCGTGCCGTGCAACGTGCAGTTTGAACGAGAGTCCGACCTCGAGCAGATTGTCGATGTGACCGCGCAACTGCGACGCGCGGATATCGTTCAGAATACGGCTGTGCTGAGCAATGCGGTTCGGCTCGTCTCGCGCGAAGGGCCAAGGAGTGCTTGGTTTCCGGGAGACGGTGTCGCTCCTGACGAGGTGGTGCAAAAGAAGCTACGCGACAGCGGGCTGGGCGCTTGGAATTTGTCATTGGCAATGTACGGGCCCGAGGAACTGGTCGAGGCACGCCTAAAACTCGTGCGTCAGGCGTTTTCGGCGATTCCGGGAGCCCAGCTTTCAAGCACGAGGTGGGACGTGAAGGCGACGGAGCCTGAGCGGCTGGCGACGTCGCTCGGGCCGGAAGCTGTGCAGGCGGGGATCCCGTCACTGTTGGCACTCGAGGTGCTGAAATATCGCGGAGAGGATGGCGGACACATCGGTTTTTCGCCGGTCGTGGCTCCCAGCGGGAAGGAGGCCGTGAAGCTGGCGAATCTGGTGGGCAGCCGATGCCACGACCACGGATTCGATTACTACGGAGGGTTTTCGTTTGGCACGCGGCATCTGTACTCCGTAATGATGATTCTCTATGACAAACAAAACGGAAGTCATCGCGTGCAGGCGCACCGGCTGTGCGAGCGGCTGGTCGTGGAGGCGGGTCGCATGGGCTTTGGCGAATATCGGGCGCATCTCGCGTACATGGATTTGATCTCCGAGCAATACAATTTCAACAACCACGCGCTGAGACGGTTCGTTGAGGGGTTGAAGGATGCGGCCGATCCGAACGGGATATTGTCACCGGGCAAGCAGGGTGTCTGGCCGCAACGGATGCGGCCCAAACGGACACCCCCGCTGGACATAGCGTTCTGACCCACCAAGCCGTCCCTGCCTCTGGCGCGCATAAGCCAAAGCGCCGGAGGCTGTCGCGCAAATCCGAGCAGCGGATTCCAGTGTATAATGCCCCTGCATTCGCATCCCACGAGTAAACTCATGGCTGCGGACCAAACTTCCACGATGTGGGTTCCTGTGTGTTGCGGGCGCGTTATGCGCTGCAACATGTTCAGACAGGCGGATGGCGGTGCTTACGCAGCGCTCGTTTGTACACTGTGCAACAAGACCATTATGCTTGAGCAAGAACCTCTCGCGGCGGCGAATACCTTTGGCGAAGGCTCGAATGTTCTCAGTCTGATTGGATCGCCCAAACCGCCAAAGACGGATCGAAGAAAACCTTTTGCCGGGACCAGTCCCGACGATCCAACACTGTAGTCTGAATTACGGCTCTCCCGAAACTTTTGCCTGCCCATGATTGGTCAGACCATTTCACACTATCGCATCCTCGAGCAACTCGGCGCCGGCGGGATGGGTGTCATCTACAAGGCTCACGATAGCCGGCTTGACCGCGCGGTAGCACTGAAATTCCTCCCTGAAAAACTGGCAGAACAACCGCAGGCGCTCGAGCGGTTCCGGCGTGAAGCGCGAGCGGCATCCGCACTAAATCATCCGGGCATTTGTACGATCTACGACATTGGCGAGCAGGACGGCAGAGCATTCATCGCCATGGAGTTCATCGACGGGCAAACGCTGCGCGGCTACATTGGTGGGAAGGCGCTTCCACTGGAAGAGATACTGAATCTCGGGATCCAGATAGCAGAAGCTTTAGATGCGGCGCACGCCGAAGGAATCATCCACCGCGACATCAAACCCGCCAATATTTTCGTGACCAAGCGCGGACAAGCGAAAGTGCTCGATTTTGGGCTTGCCAAGCTTGTTCCGAAGGGGGTCGCGAGTACGGATGCAGGCTTCGGTGGCGAACCGGATTCAAGTTCAATCGTTGGAATCATAAGCGGCACCCCGTCCTATATGTCCCCCGAGCAGGTGCGCGGAGACGTTTTGGATCCGCGCACGGACATCTTTTCGCTCGGTCTCGTGGTGTATGAGATGGCGACAGGGCGGCAGGCGTTTAGCGGGGATACGGGCGGCATGATTATCGAGGCCGTTCTGACGCGTCCGCCTGTTCCGGTGCGAAGCATCAATCACGATATCCCGCCGAGGCTCGAAGAAATCGTCGGTAAGGCATTACATAAGGATCGGGACCAGCGTTACCAGCACGCGGCCGACATGTGTGCCGAGCTGCAACAACTCAAGCGAGACATCGATTCGGGACGCGGAGCTGGAGAAGAAGGTGCAGAATCGGTCCTGCCATCCACCGCAAGCCGCTTACCCTCGACCGGCAGGCGGAGGTCACGGACCTCGACGATGCCAACGGGTACGCTGCGGCCAGAGCGGGTCTCAAAAATCATTGACTCGATTGCCGTTCTGCCTTTCGAAAACGCTAGTCGCGACCCTGAGAACGAATACCTCAGTGACGGGATCACTGGCAGCCTGATTAATATCCTGGCGACGATACCGAAACTGCGCGTGATGGCGCAGAGCACCGTATTTCGGTACAAGGGCAGGGAGATCGACCCTCGAGCCGTTGGTCGCGACCTGAATGTACGCGCGGTGCTGACTGGAAGAATGATTCAAAGCGGTGGCTCTTTGCGCATTGGGACCGAGTTGGTCGATGTAGCGACAGGGTCTCAGTTATGGGGCGCACAATACGATCGCAAGCCTGGCGATATCTTTGCAATCCAAGACGAAATTTCCAACGAGATATCCGGAAAATTGCGGCTACAGCTCACTCGAGCTGAACGGAAGCGACTGACCAAACGCGACACGGAAGATGCCGAAGCTTACCGGCTGTACCTAAAAGGTCGCCATCACTGGAACAGGTGGACCGAGGAAGGGTTCTACAAGGCGATCGAGTACTTTCAGCAAGCGCTAGAAAAGGACCCCAGCTACGCTCTCGCCTATACCGGTGTGGCTGAGTCCTACGTGCTCCTGGGATGGAACAGCTATCTGCCGCCGAAAGACGCGTTCCCTCAAGGCAAAGTGGCCGCAATGACCGCCCTGCGGCTTGATCCGGATCTCGGGGAAGCCCACACGCCTCTGGCTGCCGTGTTATGGCTTTACGATTGGCAGTGGCAAGAGGCACAGACGGAGTTTGGGCGCAGCCTAGAACTCAATCCCACCTATCCAACAGCCAATCATTGGCACGCCGAGTATCTGATGACCATGGGCCGTCATGTCGAAGCTATCGCCAAGATAAAAAACGGCCAGGAGCTCGATCCGCTGTCCCTCATTATCAACGTTGCAATCGGATGGGCCTTCTACATGGCCCGTCGATACGAGGAAGCTATCGAACAACTTCTGCGAACCGTCGAACTGGATCCGAACTACCCCGTGACACACTGGATTCTCGGCCTACTGTACAGAAAAACAGGTCGCCACGAATTGGCCATCACCGAGGGTGAGAAGGGGGTAAACCTATCAGGAGGTAGTCCTCTGATGCGCGCGGCACTGGCGCATACCTACGGAGAGTCTGGAAGGATTAAGGAAGCACAGCTGGCGCTCGATGATCTGACAACACTTGCAAAGCAAAAATATGTCGCACGTCACTTCTTCGCTGGGATCCACATCGGCTTGGGAGAACACGATCGGGCCATTGAATACTTGGAGAAATCTTATGAGGAGCATTCCCACTGGCTTATCTATCTTCATATTGATCCGAGCATGGACCCTTTGCGGACTACCCCTCGTTTCCAGGACCTGCTGAGGCGTATCGGCCTTCCCCCGCAGACGGCTGCGATCTCCGCCTAGAAACCAAGGCCGTGCCAGGCTGTGACTGTCGAAGAGGCCACGGCTTGAATCCTTGATGACCACGGGATCATCTAGTCGAAGGTGGGTGAAAACTTGACGCAGTCTGTGCGTTCGAGCGATCCGCTGGACAGGGAACGTGCGAGCTCCCTTTCTATGTTTGGTCCATTGCGGTTGACGTGAACGGATGAGGCATGCAAATGCATCCGACCAACGAGGAACACAAGCCGCTCTATCTAGAGGATCTGCAGGTTGGTCAACGATTCTCGTCAGGCCACTACCAGATCGACGAAGCTCAGATCAAAGCGTTTGCGCGAGAGTTCGATCCGCAGCCTTTCCACCTTGACGAAACGGCCGCCGAGCACAGCTTTTTTAATCGCATGGTCGCAAGCGGTTGGCACACTGCCGCGGCAACGATGCGTCTTCTGGTGGAGGGCGAGCTTCGCCTTGCACAGGGTGTGATTGGCCTCGGCGGCGAAATTGCTTGGCCAAAGCCCGTACGGCCGGGTGATACGTTGCGGGTCGAAAGCGAGATCCTCGAGATACGGCCTTCGCGGTCGAGAACAGATCGGGGTGTTGTAATCGTGCGCAGTGCGACGGTCAACCAGAATGGTGATCAGGTGCAAGTGTTTACCGGGAAGTTGCTGGTTTTCAAGCGCGGGGCCGATGCAATAACCCCCCTCTGAAGAGTCCCTTCGAAACAGCAGCAAAAACCACCTCTCACGTGCTCGGGTGGCCTGGTCGGCCAGATTTCCGTGCCAATCCGGCGATTCGGTGATAAACGGAGAAGACCCTCATGACGGAAAGAGGCACAATCAAGGTGGAAGCGGCCGCTCGATGCCTTGATCAGAAACGAAGGGTCCGAGCGCGCTTCTACAAACGATTGCCCGACCCTCTCTTCGCAACGTGTTTATTCGGCCTGCTGCTGGCGTCTCCGGTCAGCGCTGGCAACATCTCCCTTCCCCCGGAAGCGATGCAAGCGATGGATAAAATCTATGCCGACGATCCAGATGCAGCGATTCCAATCGCGCGCAGCATTGAGCAGGCCCAGCCCGACCACCCGCTCGGATACTTGCTAGAAGCGGAAGCATTATGGTGGAAGCGGTACTGCACCGCCTGCGAAATCAAGTACGGTATGGTGGAGGCCTGGAAGCAGAGCAAGCAACCGGAAGACAAGGTCTATCTCGGGATTACGGACAAGGAAATCAGTGCGGCTCAGAGCAAACTCGAAAAGTTCGAAACCGCGGAAATGCACGTATATGCCGGAATGGGCTATGACCTCGAAGCCAGGATCTACGCCCTACGCAACGAAAACCGTAACGTTGCTCGTGTTGGCGTAAAAGGGCGGGCGGAAATGCTTCGCGCCCTCGAACTGGATCCCCAAATGGCGGACGCCACCGCCGTTCTTGGGATTTACAACTATTACGTTGACACGCTTTCTCCCGTCGTGAAGCTGCTTCGCCTTTTTATGGGCATCCCAGGCGGAAACAAAGAGAATGGAGTCAAGCAGCTGCAAGTGGGAATGAACCAGGGGGTTCTCATGGCTGTCGATGCCCGCTTCATTCTGGCGAGAGCCCTCCGTCAGTACGATCAAAAATATGAGCAGGCCCTTTCGACGGCCGAGCCACTTGGCGTGCGATACCCGCACAATCCCATTTTTCTGTTACTCCTCGGCAATTTGAACGCTGAGCTTGGCCAAGACGCGAGGGCCGAGCCGTACTTTCGTTCCGCACTGCGGTCACAGGTGCCCGATTCGGTCTGTGCTGCCCGCATCCGCGAAATTGCCAGCTCTTTTCTTTTGTCACTCCATCAACATTCTTCTATCGAACCTGCTGCGCTGGACATCGCCCGTGCGCCAGCCGTTGAACGTTATTCGTGTGGCCTTTTTCAGATGCTGCTGGGCGTCCGGTTGCCCTCCTGCGTTCGCCTCTACTTTTTGACCACGATCTCTATTTCTCCCGAGTCTTCTTTTACCTTCGCCGTTCCGCACGTCGTCGGCTTTCCACTTGCGTCGAACCGGCAACCGAACAGCCCCCCCTTTTTTTCCCCGCATTGCCCCGCGTTCACCGCTACAACATACCATCCCGACCCGGTGGGCAGTCCCGCCGTATTTCCCTGTGTGTAAATTCCCATCAGCACATTCCCATTCTGCTCTGTTCCGTCCGCGCACTGGTAATTATCCTGTCGGTAGGTGTACAAGATGCCGCGCTGCTTATCGAACAGAAGCTCATTGTTCTTCACCACTCCGTTCCCTTCGATGTCCACCAGGTCTGTCCAATAGGCCGACGGCCTGGAGGCCTTCACCGACGCGGCTCCCGCTCCTATTGCGTTTTTCTGTCCCTGATTCTTTGCCGTCGCACTCGGCGTGGGATTCGCCGCCTTCGATGCCACCGAAGGGCCCACATTCATTGTGACCGCGGACCCCGGTGTCTGTCCTGATGCCAGCGCTGCCATGACAGCCGCTGCTGCCACGAGGGCCGCCCCAACCCACTGCTTGTTCATCCTATCCCTCCTCTGCTTCCATTTGGCGGGCATCATGATGTCATCTCCTGTTTTTTACCGCCACTTCCCGTGCAGTTCTTCTGTTATTGGCCTCGCGTTCTACGCCATGCGATATGCAACCCTTTGCCCACCGGCACAACAGTCCAAATGAAGTCTGGCAGGCGCTCGACGAGGTCACGGTATTGGGCAAGCTCGCCGGGGTGTGACAGGGCGTTGTCTGCCAGCAGCAGGACATCCGGGGTGAGTCTCGGCAACAGAAGTTCCAGTTGCCTCGGGGCACTGACGCGGTCGGCGTCGAAAAAAACGCAGTCGAAATCACGAGGGAAAGAACCGACAATTTCGGTCGCATCGCCCTCGATCAACTCGACGGCTTCCAGCAATCCGGCACGTTCCAGATTTCTTCGCGCCTGCACAAGCTTTTCCGAAGAACGTTCAACGCTAACGAAACTTGCCTTCGGGGTATGCCGGAGGGCAGCGGCGAGCCAGATGGTGCTGTAACCGTTCGACGTGCCGATCTCGAGCACTCGCCGCCGACCCGTCGCCTGAAGAAGTAACCAAACCAGCTCGGCGGTGGGGCGCTCTAGATTGAGCAGCTTATCGCGTCGCTCGCTTACCCGCCGGTCATTTTCGCGGCCCAGCTCTTCCAGTTCGAGGAGCAACTGCTCGATGGCAGGCTGAAACATTCTTACTCGTGCCTAAGGCGGTGGCGCCGCCACTTGCTTTTGCAGCGGTCGCTGATTTGCGTCGCTGGGAAAGATCATCCACCGACGGGCCGTGATTCTACCTCGAAACTGCTGACGAAAATCAACTCGATTGGCAACAGCAAGCATTTCTGTCAGACGGTCTCGCTGCGCGAGTTAGCCCGAAAGAAAGCCTCAGCTAGAGACAACTCATTAGTGACGGGTGTGCCGGGAGTGTAGTACATAGGAGCGGCAATGCGATTTTGCAGCAAGTTCCAGCGAAGTTGTTGCATGGCGGCATGGGCGGTGGCCCTCGCCACGGTCGGTAGAATGGAGATCGCACGCGCGGCGGAAGGGCCGCCGTCGCTAATGCTTCCGGAAAATCAAGTGACCCATGTCTCTGATCACGTTTCCGTGATCATCGGCTTTCCGAACATTGCTATCGTCGTGGGGGATCGCGCGACGCTGGTCGTTGATACGGGGTTGGGGCCTCGAAACGGAGCCATCGCCGCCCGTGAGGCGCAGAAGCTCTCGCGCGGTTCGGTGCTGTACCTCACGACGACGCACTATCATCCCGAGCACGCTGCAGGTGACGGAGGTTTTCCGCCGAACACGCTTTTGGTGAGGCCGATCGCGCAGCAGCAGGAACTCGAAGACCGTGGAATGCAGTTCGTCGGGATGTTCAGCAGTCGGTCCGCTCAAATGAAGGACTTGCTCGCGGGAGTAAGATTTCGGCCACCGGACATCACTTTTGAACATGAGATCACGCTCGACCTCGGAGGCGTGACCGCACGCCTTTTCTGGATGGGCCAGGCGCACACGAAGGGCGACGAACTGATTGACGTCGAGCCGGACAGCACACTGATTTCCGGAGACATCGTGCAAAACAAAATGGTTCCGAACCTACCAGACGACCATGCCAGCATGAAGGGCTGGGTGGAAATTCTCGGGAATCTGCGGTTTATGTCGTGGCGGCACGTTGTGCCGGATCATAGCGCGCCCGGAGATGGCTCGCTCATTGACCAGGATTATCAATTTTTCTCCCAGCTGCAGGCGCGTGCTCTCGAATTGAAAAGTCAGGGTAAGTCGGTAGATGAGACCGCGCAGATTTTGCTGATCGAATTCAAGTCGAAGTTCCCTGATTGGCCCAGCTTGAACGCGATTCCCAACGTCGTAAAGCACGTCTACGATGAAACGGCTAAAGGTACGTAGGTTGTAACGTGAACCGATGCTGCTATGAAAAGAGTCGATATTCCCAGTCGCCGCGCCCCATCGATTAACCCGTAAGGGTGCGAAGCCAAGCGCCGATCACATAGGCCACCGCGGCAGCACCGCCGCCGATGGCCAGAGTCGTCAGTCCGGAATACCACCAGGGCCGAACGGACCATCGGCTTTTAAGAGCGCCGATCAGGATGAACATCAAACCGGTTACGATACCGGCGATCGAGAAGGCGTTTTTCAAGTCTCCGACGAACGGGATTAAGGGTATCAGCCCGCAAACAAGAAAGGCTGACAGGGTCATCAGTGCGGCTTGCCAAGGTGACCGCACCGCCTCGGGCAGGCCGTATTCGTCGCGGAGCATCATCCGCACCCACAGCTTGCGGTCGGCCGTAATCGCCGTGACAACCTGGTCGAGCAGACCCGCAGGAACCCCGCGCCTTCGCAGGATCTCACGCACTTCTTCGCGTTCGCCTTCCGGGTACCCGTCGATGTGGCGTTGCTCCATTGCTTCAACGTGATGAAATTCCTCCTCTTCCGACCGAGTTGCCAAATAATCTCCGGCCGCCATCGCGAGCCCGTCTGCGATAAGGCTGGCGCTGCCGAGGATAACAATGATGCGCGGTGAAAGGCGAGCCCCAACGACTCCCGAGACGATCGCGAAAATCGTCACAAGGCCATCAATACCTCCATAGACCCAGTCCCTGAGATAGCTCCGACGAGGCCCATGCGCAAACCGCTGGCGAATAGCCTCGGGGGTATGCTCGTGTTCCATCTCCCGATGCGCTGCCGCCTGTTTTAGACTCATACCCATAGCTTGTTTGCCTCGATCGCTGTCAAGCAGGATCGAGTCTCTGTCATCGCGGGGCCGGGAAGCGGTGATGGCAGCTACGAACCGATGTGATTTCCGTCACAGATTGGAGAACAAGGGTACAAATGCAAGAGCTGACCCTGACGACCATCAACGACAAATGGACATCGCCCACCGATAGGGATCGTTGCAACCAGAGATGTTCGGCAGCGTCGGACATGTGGCAGTATTCCTCATAGAGCTTTGCCCAAACGCATGCATCGCCAAGTTCTTCGCGAACCCCGCTGGCCCGCCTTCGTAGCGATGTTGGCTGCAGCGGGTGTGTATTTGGCTCTTCCGGAAGCCCTCTCTGTGGGTCCGAGTTGGCTGTTGCTGGCAGTTATTGGTCTTTTGCTAATTCCGATTATCGTCTTCGCCCTGCGCGGCGATTACCGTGTGACCCGCATTCTTACTTTCGTCGCTAACGGCGTCATCACCGTAGCCATGATTGCTTCCCTGATTCTCTTGGTCCAGGGAATCCCGCGCCATCTTGAAGCGCCAAAGGACTTGCTCCGCTCCGCCTGTTCGCTTTGGGTGACCAACATTCTTGTTTTCGCTCTGTGGTATTGGAAACTCGACGGTGGTGGCCCCATGCTTCGCGAATTTCCGAATGGCATGTCAAAGAGCTCATTTCTTTTCCCTCAAATGATAGGCTTGGAGAAAGCGAGCTCCACGTGGGTACCGAATTTTGTGGACTACTTGTTTCTGGCGTTCAATACGAGCACCGCCTTTTCACCTACCGATACTGCCGTTTTATCGCGATGGGCCAAGCTCGGCACCATGCTTCAGTCGCTGATCTCTCTCACAATTATTGCCCTGCTTGCCGCGCGCGCAGTCAATATCTTCTAGTAGGCTGCTAAAGGCTGGCTGGTCCCTGACCAGGTTGTCGAAGGACTCGCTCAGACCGCCCATTGCTCTCGAAGTACGGTGAGAGGTCTGTTGCGAAATCGGCTCCGCACGCTTGCACGAAGCGCCAGCACATCGAACGCCGGTCATCCGGCCAAGGTGGTGACGGTCCATTCTTTCGACATCTTTGTTTACGGAAGCTGTCCTTTTCCTGCACTTGTTATGGTGCGGTTGGGTGTCGCTGGGCTGGGTGATGACGCGCTGCCGCCCCGCTCTTCGGAACCTTCACATCGCTTCACTGATCTATGCAATTATCATCGAGTTGGTTCCTTGGCCACCGTGCCCGCTCACCGTGGCGGAAACGTGGCTGGAAGCTCGCGCGGGAATCGAACCCGCACAGGGACCCTTTCTTGTGCGACTTCTCGATGCAGTCGTGTATCCCGACTTGCCGGAGTGGTTCGTTGTCGGCTGCGCAGTGCTTGTTTGCTTAGCAGTGTTATCGGTGTATCTACACCGCTATCTTTCTCGGGACCGGACCGCTCCATGGTGACAATGTGTGCGGTAGGACTTGCTTCGGTGGCGCAGCGGGCGTATACACGAATCGACCGCTGACGAGGCTTCCCAAATGAGTTCATTCGAAAAGTACATGACTCAGTACGACCACGAGCACGAAAATACTTGGAACAAAGTTCTGCACGGGATCGGAATCCCGATCATCATCGGTGGAATCGTTCTGCTGGCCCTGACGTTTTGGCGTACCGGGCTGACCATGTTTGTGGCCGGATGGGTTCTGCTGTTTGCAGGCCACCGTATTGAAGGGAACAAGCCAGCTTTTTTCCAGGGTGTGGTCTATTTCCTGGTGGGCCCGCTCTGGATCGCAAGGGAAATCAAGAACGCGCTGTTCGGGCGTTCCCACGGCCCTACCGTTGCTCCGTAGGCCCCGGCGTTCGCGTTCCTGTAGCGCGTGAATCATCAAATGATCGACTCCGAGGAACCGGCGGAAACAACGGCTGAGCAGGTGTCTCCTCCGCGCCGCCCCGCGAGGCTTGGTACGCAGCTTCGTCCAGCAGTGCTGGGGGTTCTTGTGTTAACGCTTCTGACCGGATGCGGTTTTCCTGCGCTTTTGTTCGTGATTGGTCGCCCGCTGTTCCCCCTCCAGGCCAATGGAAGCCTGCTAGAGCGCGGCGGGTTGGTCGTCGGATCCAAACTCATCGGGCAGCAATTCACGCGTCCCGAATATTTTCAATCCCGTCCGTCGGCAGCCGGAAGTGGCTATGATGGAACGTCTTCCGGTGGTACGAACCTTGGCCCCAACAACCCTAAGCTGAAGGATGGCGCGGCGGATTTCGCCGGGATCCGGCAACTGGCCGAGGAATACCGCCGGCGCAACGGCCTGCCATCAAACGCTCCCATTCCCATCGATGCGGTAACGCGCTCCGGCAGCGGGCTTGATCCCGATATCACACCTGCCAATGCGGGGCTGCAAGTGCCACGCGTGGCGCGTGCGCGCGGCCTCAGTGAAGAGACGGTGCGCCGCCTGGTGGCAACCCACACCAAGGGACGTCAATTCGGCTTCTTGGGTAATCCGCGCGTTTCGGTTCTCGAACTGAATCTGGCATTGGATCAATTGCCAAGCCAGACCGCACCGCTCGTGTCGCGATAACCTCATGCGTTGGCTAGAATACGTGGCTTTTCTGGCAATCGTTCTCGGGTTGGCTCGTCCGTTCGGCCTCTACCTTGCGCGTGTGTGCCAGCGCCAGCACACCTTTCTGGACCCTGTGCTGCGCCCCGTCGAATCGATGCTGTATCGCCTGTTGGGTGTGCGCCCGGAGCAAGAGATGTCGGCAGGGGTCTACTTCCTTTGTTTCCTGTTGTTCGGTTCGGGGTGCGCTGTGGTCCTCTTTCTGGTGTTGGTGTTCCAAAATACGCTGCCCGGCGGGCCTGCAGATGTCTACCTCACAACCCCTATGACGCGAGATCTCGCCGCGAACACGGCCGTGAGTTTTACGACGACGACAACGTGGCAGGCCTACGGCGGAGAAAACACACTTCGCTACCTCGCGCAAGTGGCTGGCCTCGTTGCGCAGAACTTCCTCGCCGGCGGCGCTGGGCTGGCGGTCGGATTTGCCTTTATCCGAGGCATCGCCCGAGAACGCTCCGCCACGATTGGCAATTTCTGGGTCGATTTGATCCGGTCGCTGTTTTGGGTGCTCCTGCCCCTGACCTTGCTTGGCAGCCTCGTTCTGGTTTGGCAAGGCGTTCCGCTAAACATGGCGCCCTACACATCGGCGCATATTCTGGAGGGAGGCACACAGACCATCGCGCAAGGACCTGTGGCGGCGCTGGAATTCATCAAGAACTTGGGCACCAACGGCGGCGGGTTTTTCAACGCCAATGGAGCGCATCCTTATGCGAATCCGACGCCGTTCACAAACTTTCTTGGGATGCTGGCGATGACTGTACTGCCCGCGTCGCTCATGGTTTCGTTCGGCCATATCGCTCACCGGCCCCGTGCCGGATGGGTGTTGCTGATGGTCATGGTGGCACTGTTCGTCGTGGGCTTGGCGATCTGCGACTGGGCGGAAACAGCGACACCCCCGCAGCTGGCCGACCTACACGTTGTGGGCGGAAACATGGAGGGAAAGGAAGTGAGATTTGGCGTCGGTGACTCGGTCTTAACGGCAGTCGTGACCTCGAACACTGCAACCGGGTCATACAACTCCATGCACGACTCCTTTCAGCCACTGGGCGTGCTGGTGCTCCTGATCTTCATGCTGTTGGGTGAGGTGGTTTTTGGCGGGCTCGGGACGGGCGTATACAGCATCGTCATGGCAGCGCTGGTGGGTGTGTTTCTGGGAGGATTGATGGTTGGCCGTACGCCAGAGTATTTGGGCAAGAGAATCAGTTCTGCGGAAACACGTTGGATTGCCCTGTATGCTCTTTTGACGCCCATGGTCGTGCTGGTGTTGGTCAGCGTCGCAGTAGCCGTCAATGCCGGTCGGGCAGGGCTTGCGACCAATTCCGGGCCGCGCGGCTTCACCGAGATACTGTTCGCTTATGCTTCCTGCATGGCCAATAACGGCCAGACGATGGCGGGATTAAATGCGAATACCGTTTTCTACAACGGTACCACCGCGATCGCCATGCTGGCGGGCCGGTACGGGTTGGCTGCACTAGCGCTGGCCTTGGCCGGACGCTTTGCTGCCCAGAGACGTATGCCGACGACCGCAGGGACTCTTCCGAGCGATACGCCGATCTTTGGCGCCCTGGTTTTCGGCACGATCCTGCTGGTTGGGGCTCTTTGCTTTTTTGCCGCTCTTGCGCTCGGTCCCATTGCGGAGTTCGTGGGGCGCTCTTCGTGAGCTCGTCGGGTTGTTACGGTTTTCTAATTGCAGCGTGTTGTGCGTTTAACCGCAAAGCTGGTATGGGTCGTCAGAATATGCGTGCGAGTTTCATAAAGGGGAAGCCCCAGCTATGCCGTGCGGACGACTTATAAACCAACAACCGCCGTGGCCCCGATGATGGGGAGGGGTCGTGTGCGGGTTGAGTTGCGCGATGGCTGTCTTCGGCTTCCCGCTTGGAGTTTGATCGCTCGATTAACATACATCATCCTCGGCTTGTTGCTGTCCCGGTTTCTGGGGGGAAACGCTCCGCTTTACGGTCAGGATCAGCAAGGTGCTGCACTCACGCCACCGGTGATTACGACGGATCGCCCTGCGGTGACCGATTCAAGCACTGTCGTCCCGAGCGGCTATCTGCAATTTGAAAACGGCTTCACCGGAACTGGAAACCAAGGACAATTTGGCTTCGACTTCCCGGAAACGCTGATTCGTTTCGGACTCACTTCAAAGACGGAATTGCGTTTCACCCCGCCCGACTATTTCGATAATTTCAACACGGGAAACGGGTTTGGTACGGGCTGGGGCGACTTCCTTTTGGGAGTGAAACAGCAGCTCGTCACAACGTCGGGAGGCTTCGATGCTTCGCTGGTTGTCTCGCTGAGTTTGCCTACCGGAGCGAACTCCATTTCCAGCCACGGTTATGATCCGGCCGTCCAACTGCCTTGGTCCCATCCGGTGTCCAAGAATTGGACGGCCGCTGGCATGTTTTCGTTGTTATGGCCAACCGAAAATGGCAGTCACAATTTAACCGGTCAAGCGAGCTTCCTCCTAGACCGCCAGATCACCAGCCGGTGGGACGCTTTTATTGAGTACGCCGGCGAGTATCCGGAGCGCGGAGGTTCCCAAGATCTCTTGCATGTCGGCACTGCATTGAAACTCACATCCAACCAGCAGATCGACTTTCATTTCGGCTTTGGCCTTTCCTCGGCATCCGTGCACGACTTCGTTGGCTTTGGCTATTCGTTGCAACTTCAGGCCATTCACCATCAAAAACGTGACGGATCTTGACGGCCTAATGGGATCCCGGAACAGTGCGCATGACCGATATGGATGTGTACTCGGGACTCGCAGGAACCTTCGCAAGGCACCATTCAATCCATCTTGGATTCGTCCCGCAACCCCGGTTGGTTTCCTCGGATCGAATGTGACGTGCGTCACCGCGGACAGGGAGTTCGGGTGTCAGATTCATTGCGGGAAATGCAGATGTCAGGCCATCGGCAAGAGCTCCTCAAGGTCTTAAGAGCTGAACTGGCGTTCCTAGAGAGCGGCGGCTATTGGAGCGTATGTTTGCCGTCTTGGCGAGCTCCCTTGATTTTCGAAGACTCTCCCACTTGCCTCCGATACAACCGCCCGCAGAAGACAAGCCCGTGCTCGCAGTGCGTTTTGGCGCCGCTTGTCCCTGTCGACAAAATGGTCAGCAGATTCCCGTGCCGCCACATTCCACTGAACGAACAAGGCGAAACGCTCGACTCCTTGTACGGCTTAGGCATCCAGGAGAAAATTGAATCAGCGGTAGCAAACTGGCTCAGAGCCAAGATTGGCGAGCTAGAGGGATTGGATGTTCCGCTGAAAGCGAAAGGTGCCTCAACGAGCGATCCTACGCAATCGATCTGATGGGAGGGCAGGACCGATGGTATCAAAATGCGCGAATCCTACCTGCTCAGTCACGTTCCAATACCGACGGGGACGGCTATTTCGTTTTCCCAAGGGGCCCATGGAGAAAGGCAGACCGGCCAATACGCACTCCGTGCAGCATTTCTGGCTGTGCGAAGCCTGTTTCATGACCTATTCACTTGAATATGACCAGGAAAAGGGAGTAGCTCTGAGACGCCGTTTTGGAGAAGCACCCGAACCAACTCCCCGCACATTCATCGCAGTCGCCTAAGCACAGGGTGGAGATTCAGCGCGCTCGTGAGCGGCCAGGGCGTGCTTTGGGCCTTGTGGCCTGCGTTCGGCTTCCCGGCCCGACCCGGATGTCTTGACGCTTCATTCATTGTTCGTTAACTACGCATTCACGAACAGCCGCTAGCTTTCTCGCTGCTGTTGGAGGAGATTTCTACACGGAGGAGCTATGTCGAAGCAAGCCGCAGAACATCATCACAAGGCAGCCGAACATCACGAGCACGCGGCGCGACATCATCGCGAAGCGGCCAAGCACCATGAGGCGGGCAACTACGAGACCGCCGCGCATCACGCCCACACCGCGCATGGACATCATCAACACGCGACCCACCACGCCGGCGAGGCAGCTAAACTCCACGTAGAGCACCACGGGCACAAGACGAAGGCAGCAGGGGCGTAGAGAAATCTGCTCGCGGCGGCCGCGCCGGTTTGGTTCGGAGGGGCGAAGTCTGGTGATCGCTCCATTCGCCCCTTCCTGCCACACCAATTACTGAAACCCTTCGAGGTCCCCTGGGGAGGCTATCTGCCTGCCTAGGCGCTCTGGCCCTGCCTTGCCCAATCAGGCCTTGGGCCGCCTTCGATCGCCAAGACGGCGCTTGCGTGACAATACCGCAAGGCCTTTGGCAACCTTACGAGGTGCGCCTTCAATGCCGAGAAGCTGTTGTTGGCTGTCGATTGCGTCCGGTTCGCTCTTTCGGCTGCGCGTGTAGTGTCCATCACCTTGCAGATGGTTCGATTTCCTTTTATCCGCCAGCTGAATATTCAGAATATCCTTCAAGCGACGAACCAGGCTAGGAGTGCCGACCGGGAAGAGGATTTCGACACGATGGCTCAAGTTCCGCCGCATGAGGTCGGCGCTTCCGAGATAAATTTCCTCCGCACCTCCGTTCCGGAAATAATAGAGGCGGCTGTGCTCGAGGAACCGGCCCACGATGCTGGTCACGCGGATATTATCGCTGAAGCCACCCACTGCAGGCCGCAGGCAGCAAAGTCCCCGCACCAAAAGATCGACCTTCACCCCGGCTTGTGAGGCACGATAGAGCAGTCGAATCATCTGCGGATCTTCCAATGCGTTCATTTTAAAGATCAGATGGCCTTGCTCGCCCTTTTCGTGAAGCGCAATTTCTCTGAGAATCAATTCCTCCAGCCGCTGCCTGAGATTGATGGGGGCTACCAGGAGCTCGTGCGTCTCGTTTCTTCGGGAGTATCCTGTCAGGGCGTTGAAAAAATACGTGGCATCATCGCCGATTTTTTCATTGCACGTCAAAAACCCGAAGTCGGTGTAAAGACGCGCGGTCACGGGGTTGTAATTGCCCGTACCCAAATGGACATAGCGGCGAATCTGTTCGCCTTCTCGTCGTACGACTAACGCAATCTTGGAATGGACCTTTAAGTTGACCAAACCGTAGACAACGTGTACGCCCGCATCTTCCAGCGTTCGCGCCCACTCGATGTTGCTTTCTTCGTCGAACCGGGCTTTAAGCTCGACCAAAACCGCTACCTGTTTTCCGCGCTCGATGGCTTCCAGCAGCGCGGCCACAATCGGCGAATTGTGGCCCACGCGGTATAAGGTCACCTTGATGGCCAATACGTTTGGGTCGTGCGCGGCCTCCTGAAGGAAATCTACAACCGGTTGAAAAGACTCGTAGGGGTGATGCAGCAGGAGATCTTCCCGGCGGATGACGCAAAATATGTCCTCATCCGCATCAGCCCGAAGGCTCGGGGGAACGAACGGCACAAACGGCTTGTCCTTCAAGTCTGGACGATCTAACGCATATAGCTCCATCAGCCGCGCCAAGCCGATCGAGCCTCTGATGCGATAAACATCCTGTTTGTCGATCGGCAGATTGTTGGTCAGGATCTCTAGGATCCTCTCCGATACGTTTGCGTCTACTTGCAAACGGACAACGGAGGAAAACCGTCGCTGTTTCATGGCCTCTTCGACGCTTTCCAGCAGGTCGTCGCTCTCAAGTTCCTGAATGGCAACTTCCGCATCACGAGTCACCCGGAAAGGGTAGGTTTCGACGATCTCCATTCGTGGGAACAACAACGGAAGATTGGCAGCGATCAACTGCTCGAGCCACACGAACGCGACTGCAGGCTTAGAGGATTTAGAGGCCTTCCCGGAATGGGGATTGATGACCAATGGAACCAGGCGGGGCAGGGAATCGGGCACTTTGACGCGGGCAAAGTTTTCCGTGCCCTGACCGTCTCCAACCACCACGGCCAGGTTCAAACTGCCGCTCGAGATATGAGGAAAGGGACGGCTGGGGTCAAATGCCAGAGGGGTCAGGACGGGGAATACATTCTGAAGAAAATACGAGTCCATCTCGGCTCGCTCTTCTGATTGTAGGGAGGAAATGTCTAGGATTCGGATTCCTTCGCGCTCCAGGGCCGGCTGGAGCGTGTCCCGAAAAAAAGACTGCATCTCCTCGACAAGCTTCCGAACCTCCTCGCCGATGAGTCGCAATTGAGTTGCCGGCGACAAGCCGTCAACGCTGGTTTCTTGCGCACCACTCGCCGCCTGTTGCTGCAGGCCAGCGACGCGCACCATAAAAAACTCATCTAGGTTGGAGCTGACAATGGAAAGAAATTTAACTCTCTCCAGGAGTGGATTGTCTGGGTCCTCGGCCTGCTCCAAAACTCTTTTCTGGAATTCCAACAAGCTGAGCTCTCGGTTGATATAGAGCTGGGGGGACTCCAAAGTCAAAGCCGGCGGGTTCGCTAATCCTTCAAAGGACGGCGTTGTCGCCGGCGCAGCGACAGCCGAGAACTTCGATTCCTGCGAGCTCAGTTCACGGCCCGGAGAAGCATTCATGGTCACTCCGCAAGATGAAAGCATAGCGTTCCGGATTGCTGATTACAACTCTCGTCCTTTCCCAGCGGTGCGACTCATCCCAGTAGATCCGCAAACACAAAGCCGTCCCGCTCCACAATTTCGCCAGGCCGCACGACGATCGGTGCGCTGAACATTGGCCCAGCCCAAGCAAAGGTGTGAAATTCGCCATTTTCGCCGCACGGGTCCACCGACGAAGGCAATTCCGCAAGCAAGGCCGAATTCCACTCGCGCCCCGCGAACGATTTGTCGAGTTTCCGCGGATCGACACAAGTGATGTAGGAACGCAATCCGCCGGCTATCATCTCCTCGGCCAGTTGCCGCGTAGGGATGTGCCACAAAGGAAACACCCCTGTCACGCCACACTTGGCAAGGTTTTCTTCGCGGTAGCGGCGGACATCATCGAGAAATAGGTCGCCGAAAATGATGTGCGTCACGCCCTCCGATTGCGCACGTCTCATCGCCACCGACATGGCCTGTTCGTACTGTTGGTTGGGGCAGGGAAAAGGGATCGGAACCACGCGCAGTGGCAGTCCGACAGCCACAGCCTGCATTTCGAGCAGAGATTCCCGGACTGCATGCATGGCCACGCGAGCGTGTGTGCGGTTCACCGTCGTGAGCAGCGCCACCACGTTCAGCTCGCGGCGCTCCCGCACGACGTGCAGACTCCAAGCGCTATCTTTCCCCGAACTCCACGCGAGCCACGCCTTCGGTCGCAAGCTTGCCTCGCTTGTCGTCGTATCCTGCCGGCCGTGAGCCAAAGATTCTGATTCGGCAGTCAACGGTTGAGCTAGGATGTGCTGCACGAGAGGAAGTGCAATCTCCCTCTTCGCGCCATCGATTCTCATGGTTTCGGGCGAAGAGTTCAACATCATGCTGACGACTCACGGTTGCGGAAATCGTGGTCCGGCTCGCTTTTACCGCACGGGTGCGTGCGCAGCCCCAGTGCTCGACTCGAAGCTCCCGATTGAACCGGTACGTGCGATGGCCTAGCAGGCGAAACTCGGGAAGGGGGTAGGAGATGCAAAACAGGCATCGAGTTCTCAGCGTCTTCGCGTTGGTCGAGTGTGCCGTTGTGATGCACGTCAGCGCGCCGCCGCCGCATGCCACAACGAAGCAGGCGGTCGGCCTCGAGCGCTCGTGCGATTACACCTGCCTCACAAGCTTTGTCGATCGGTACCTGAAGGCCCTGGCGGCGCACGATCCCCACCTTGTTCCTGCCACAGACCCTGTCCGATTCACCGAAAATACGATTTCGCTCAGCCTCGGCGATGCGCTCTGGGGCACCATCAGCGGAATGGGCACTTACCGGCTTTTCTTCGCAGATCCTCATGCCGGAGAGGTGGGGTTTGAAGGAACCATCCGGGAGAACGGTAGGCCCGCGATCCTTATGCTTCGCTTGAGGGTCCTAGACCACAAGATCACTGAGGTGGAAACACTGGTCCATCGAAACGCGGCGGACGCTGAGGCCTTAGAAAAACTTGGAGGGCCCAACCCGGTTTGGTTTCAACCGGTCCCACCTTCCAAGCAGACGTCACGCCAAGACATGGTGCAGGACGCGAGCCTGTACTTCGACGGTATCCTTCATTCTTCGAGTGCCAAGGTACCTTTCGATCCGCAATGTAACCGCGTACTTGACGGAGAGCAAGACACCAACAACCCATCTGCAAAGGGCTGGTGGGACACGGACTCCTTCCGGCCCGCTTCGATGGGAATCGGAGAAAACATGAACACGGGAATTTGGACCTACATACAATCGATTAATCCTCGCCGCTTTTTGGTTCTCGACGAGAAGATGGGAATTGTGTTCGGTGTCTTTATGTTCAACCACCCAGGAACGGTAAAATGGGCGGAGGTGGCGGGTGTTGGTAAGGTCCCGATGCCCGCAATTACACAGAGGCCCTCGAGCGTTGAGATGGGTGAGTTTTTCAAGATTGAAGGCGGAAAGATTCGCCAGATCGAAGGGGTTTCTGTAGCCCTTCCTTACCGGTCCAGCACGGGTTGGGAGCCGGGACAGTAAACATATGGCTCCGAGCTGACACCCTCTGCATCCGCCCGAGCAGCCTCAGCCGTTCCGAGTCGGTAACGGAGCGGCTATTTGAGGGACTTTATATATTGCGCAATTGCCGTGGCCTGGTCATCGTTTATGCCTGCCATGCCCTTGTTGTGGGGGGGCTTACTGGTCGGCTCGCCTTTGGTAATGTGGTCGACGATTTGCTTCGCATCGAGCGTAGTTCCCTTGAGTGCGGGGGCCTTCAACGCCGGCTTGCCCTCCCCATTCGCGCCATGGCAGGCCGAGCACTTCGCCTTGAAAAGTGCTGCCCCGTCTTCGGCCGCCCAGCAGACCGTCGTGACCGTTAGAAGCAACGTCGCTAGAGCAACTAAGGATTTGCATTTCATCGGAGCTTTCCTCCTTCGCATTCTGAGAATCGGGTCCTGAGTCACGCGCCAGCGAGGTGAAAAAAAACAAGATCGGAACAAATAGCAAACGGAATCTTCATCCTTAAAGCCGTCCAACTCACTACCGTTGGGGTTAACGATCACAGCCACTCTATGATAAAGAAGAAGGGGAGCGAAGCACTATTATTCAAATTCAGCTGACTTGGAAATTGTGGCGCACAGTCGCATGCTATCCCGAGACATGACCCTACGTTCTCAGGGATTGCCGACCCAGGGTAATTTACTTGGTCCTTCTCTCGCGCTTGCTCGTTCAACGATTCGCCGAATCGTGGTCTGGCTGTTGTTCACGACGGTCCTGTTCAATGCCCATGGGTTCGGCGCCCCCTCGCTTCCTCCTGGTCAGGCGACCATGTCGGCTCCTGTCGGACCTGCGGACGCGTCCGAGCATCTTCGCGCGATCGTTGCTGCAGGGCGCCTGGCCGATCTCCGCTGGCCGAATTTTTCCGATTACCGCGGGCACCTAGAAAACTTCTACCGACCCAACTCCTATGGCTTGGCCTGGCTCCGCGCGGGTCAGCCCACGCCCCAGGCTCAAGCGATCATCGAAGTCCTAAAACAGGCTGACCAGAACGGCCTCGACGCGGAGGACTACGATGGCTCTCGTTGGAGTGAGCGATTGACCCACTTGCGCCAGCCGGAAGACTTTGCGCGTTTCGATGCAGCCCTTACCGTCTGTCTCATGCGTTACATCTCCGATCTGCATATCGGAAAAGTGAATCCCCAGCATTTTGGGTTTGGACTGTCGGTTGAGAACAAAAAGTACGATCTCCCGCAATTCATTCGCAGCCAGCTCGTAAGTAGCGACGACGTACGCGCGGCGTTCAAAGAGATCGAACCGCCCTTCCCTGGTTACCAACGCACGGTGGTCGCCTTGCGGCACTATCTCGAGTTAGCAAAACAGGATGATGGTCAGAAGCTGTCCGTGCCGGCGAAGACAGTCGCGCCGGGAGGCTCATACGACGGTGTGCCGCGCCTGGCGGACTTGCTTCGTAGGCTAGGTGATCTCCCGGCAGATCGAGCCGTGGCATCGGATGGCGTCTATCAGGGGGCGTTGGTGGATGCGGTGAAGCATTTTCAGCAACGCCACGGTCTGGCGCCCGATGGGCGCCTTGGGGCCCAGACTTTCAAGCAGTTGAACACGCCTTTGAGTGTGCGCATCGAACAGTTTCGCCTTACGCTGGAGCGATGGCGCTGGGTTCCGCCGGCCTTTCCACAGCCTCCTGTGGTCGTGAATATTCCGGAATTCCGGCTGCGCGCCTTTGGGGAGGATGGCCAGGTTGTCCTTACGATGAATGTCATCGTCGGCAAGGCGCTTCGGCACGAGACACCCGTTTTCGAGAAGGACATGGAATTCGTCGTATTCCGCCCCTACTGGAACGTGCCGCCCAGCATTCAACGTTCGGAGATCGTTCCTGCTATCGAGCGCGATCGCAATTACATCGCGAATCGAAACTACGAGGTTGTTACGCCGGCGGGTCAGGTCGTGACGTCGGGCGTGATCAGCAACGAGGTTCTGGGCCAGCTGCGCAGTGGCAAACTTGCCGTCCGGCAGAAGCCGGGACCCCAGAACGCGCTTGGTCTGGTGAAGTTGATGTTCCCCAACGAGTACAACGTTTACCTGCACAGTACACCGTCGCAGCAGCTGTTTGCGCAATCCCGGCGGGATTTCAGTCACGGCTGCATACGAGTCGAGAAGCCAGACGAGCTGGCTGCCTGGGCGTTACGAAACAATCCGGGATGGACGCTTGAGCGCGTGCGAGCCGCGATGGGAGGCAGCAGCGACAATGTGCAAGTCAACCTGGTGAAGCCAATACCGGTGCTGATTCTGTACGGCACGGCCGTCGTCGACGAACAGGGTATTGTGTACTTCTTTGACGACCTTTACGGGCACGACGCATCCCTCGCAAAGGTCCTAGCTAAGGGATATCCCTATCCGGGCTAGACGAATCTGAACCCTGTCCAATCACCGAAAGGTGTTGTCCTTCCTCCGGGAGCTCACGCTTCAGAGACTCGCCCGGATCAGGACGGGCACCAGCGTCGATCGGCAATGGGTCGACGGTTTTTGCGGGCGGGATAAGAAAGCGGCGCGGCGATCGCAAAAAGCATAGGGCCGTGTATCTCATCAACCGAAACTGGTCGCGTCGTGACACTCCATAGGCAGTCATAGCAACCGTCGCCGCGATCGAGAAGCTCACGCCCAGATTCAGCACAAACGTCGCCGTGACGCCCAGGACCGTGTAGAGGAACCAACCCCGGTACAACCAGTCCCTCCCGAAACTGGATGCCGCCAGAGCCAGGGTACCGGTCGAGAGCGTTACGTGGCGAACGTCGAGCGGTATGCCGAGAAAACTTCCGATTGCTGGGACAAATCCCAGCAGGTAGCCGAGAACAATGCTCGTGGTCCATCCAGAGAGATTCGTGTCGACCGCGTCGGCCAATCTTTTCATCCTTTCGCGGCCGAGCCTTCGCCCCAGCGGATGATGGGCAATCGCTTCGGGTACGCGGTTGAAGATGGCGAGATTCTCAAACCAACCTCCAGCTAGCGCGGAGATCCACAGGATCACGCCGGTCAGTGCTGCAAACAGCATCGTTCCGGAAGCCAGAGGATCCAAGGTTTCGTAAACATGTTCTGCACTTGGAACCGCCAAGAAAGGGCGCGAGAAAAGCAAGGCCCACAAGTGGGCGAACACGATGGATCCCAGGCATACCGCCAACAGGTTGCCCGCAGCGGATGCCAGTTGACTTCGTGTGATCCGGCTGATGAACTGCACGAGTTTCTCCAGTCGTGCTCGTCCGTATGTCGTGCGCACGATGCCAGCAAAGGTCGCTGCTGTCACCGACGGCTGCTTTGTGGCGAGTGCTAGGCCAAAGTGCTGCAACACGAGAAAACTGACGGCGTAGTTTGTCCCTGCTGCGATGCCCTCCACGAAAGGGGGAAAGTGCGCTTCCACAATGCGCAGTTTCAGCGCCGCTGTCAGCACCGTCAGGAACCCGCCGCCGAGCGAGGCCCACCAAATCCCTCGATACTCACTGGGCGAGTTGGCGATGTAATGTTCTCCAGTCCTTCCAGTCCGCTCCACGACCTTGCGCGCCATTAGCGCGGTATTCTCGCGAAATAGCGATCGTACGCTCATGTCGTCGCGCCGTGCATTCATGATCTCGTCCAGCAGACGCTTGGCGGCGGCAAGAGAATGGCGCGGCCCGGCGACGAACAAAACCCCTGCAATACTTTCCATCCGGGCCATCGCGCGCTCAATCGTTCCCAGGTCAAACACCAAGGCCGTGCTGACTCCGGTGTCCTCCATGCGCTGGTGTACGTATTCCAGCTCTTCGCGGCAGCGCTGGAGTTGCCTGCGCCAGTTCTCAAGCGCCGGGGCGTCGCCAGCCCGCCGTACGAGTTCCTCGCTCGTCTGTTGGAGCTGGTAGAAAGGCGATTGTTCGATGGTTTCCGAGTGGCTGCGGGCGCGCACGGCCGGTGAAAGACCGATTCCCACGACGTGTACGCCCAGCAGTCGGAAGGCCTGCGTTAGGTCTTCGTTTTGCGTCCGCCATGCACTGGTGTCGCTCACAGGCGAAATCAGCCGCGCCAGGCGCTCGAAAGTCTCGTCAGGCAGCGCTAGGAGACGCTCGATGGCTTGGACGGTGGGATAGAGCCGGAAGGTAAGCTTTGAAAGATCGGTATCCTCGCGGGCGGAAGGCAAAACCTCCTCAATTAGCCGCCGCACTGCCTCGGACCACAGGCCCTCCCGCGGATGTAATCCCGCCTCCGCGAAAAGCTCAACGGAACGAACCCGGGAAAGGATCTCCCGTACACCCTGCTGGAACCGGACACGGAGTTCGCTCTGGGACTCCAGGAGCGTGAGAACGGTTTCTAGCCGAGTCGCACCCTTGCTGGTTGGCGAGGGCTGTGTGACCCACTCCTTCAACTCTACAAACGCGTCGAGACGCGCGCTAAGGTCCGCGGCCTCGACGAATCGATGCAAGATAGTGGCAAGAGACTGGACACCGCCTCTCTGACGTTTCTCGGGTGGGAAAAAGTTCTTGACTAACTCCAGCGTTTGCTGTGACGTCGATCCCGTTCTGTCAGGTATTTTGGCCTGGCGCGTCGCCGCGAACGCTTTATTTTTCATCTCGTCTGTGGTCATACGGGGCTCATCGGTGCCGCCTTGCGGGTCGATGACTGTCAGAATTTACAGTTTTTCTTTAGAAAAGTCCTGGAATATTAGAGGCGATGATGGCCGACAACCTCGAGCGTTCGCCAACAGCAACCCTTCCGATCGAAGTGATTAAGGGTCCATTTCTCCGCTTCGCACAAATGGAGGCCGCGAGCGGCATTTTGCTGTTGGCGAGCACGATTGCGGCGCTCGTATGGGCCAACTCCCCCTGGGCGGACACCTACCACACCATTTGGAACAGACCAGTCTTGATTGGTTTTGGCCAATTCGCGTTGACTGAAAGCGCCCATGAATGGGTCAACGATGGGCTCATGGCGGTCTTCTTTTTCGTGGTAGGGCTTGAAATAAAGCGGGAGGTGCTCATTGGAGAGTTGTCTTCCTTTCAAAAAGCGGCCTTTCCGCTCATTGCAGCCGTAGGCGGCGCGGCCGTCCCTGCGGTCCTCTACCTGGCCATCATCCATGGCGGAAACGGACAACAGGGATGGGCCATCCCCATGGCCACTGACATCGCCTTCGTTCTGGGGGTACTCGCGATTCTGGGGAGCCGCGTTCCCGTGTCACTCAAGATCTTCGTGACGGCGCTTGCCATCGCCGACGACCTCATCGCCGTGTGCGTCATTGCTTTTTTTTATACCGACCGGATTCATGCTGTCAGCCTGGCCCTTGGCCTGGCTGGCATTGCGGTCTGCGTCGTGGCAAACCTTCTGGGTGTTCGCAAGCCTGCCTTCTACGCGATCGTTGGTGTTTTTGTGTGGTACGCCATACTCAAATCCGGGATCCATGCGACGGTGGCCGGGGTCCTGCTGGCCTTTACCATTCCGGCGCGAACCTATGTGGATCGAGACTTTTTTCTAGAGCGCGGCCGAGCGTTGATCGATCGATTTGAAGCGGCGCCCCCCAATTCCTCGGAGGCACACTCAGCCATTCACATGATGGAATCTCAGCTGGCGTTGATCGAGTCGCCGCTGCATCGCATGGAGCACTTGCTTCACCCCTGGGTAAGCTTCGCCATCATGCCGCTGTTTGCCTTTGCAAACGCGGGCGTACGGATTTGGGGGAATATAGTCGCCGCCGCACACCATCCTGTCAGCCTGGGTGTGGCTCTCGGATTGTTTGTCGGCAAGCCGTTAGGCATTTGGCTTTTCGCCCGAGCTTCGGCAAAGAGTCGCCTGGCAACGGCGCCACCGGAACTGTCGTGGATCGAGCTGTTTGGAGCTTCCTGGCTGTGTGGCATTGGCTTCACCATGTCACTGTTCATTGCAACTCTGGCTTTCGGTGAGGGAGCCCTCCTGGACATGTCCAAGATTGGTGTCCTGTCCGCCTCCTTCGCGTCCGGGGTGTGCGGAAGCCTGTTCTTGCTCGGCCGGACTGGGTCGGGTCGGTCCGACAACCAGGAAAAAGTTTAGTTAGGCTGGCAGGCACTGCATGGTAGCGGCCCGGCCGTGTTTCCTACTCGAGATTTGCTTGGGAGGGGTTGATGAGTGCAAGTCCGATCGATGTCGTCCTGAAGTTCGAGCAACTGATCAATTCACGCAACCCGGGAGCGATCGTGGGCTTGCTCACCTCTGACTCGGTCCTGATCGATTCGTTGGGAACGCAGGTGACGGGCCTGGAAAAGCTGCGCGCGGCATGGGGAGGTTACTTCCAGATGGTGCCCGATTACAGCATTTCTCACGAAGATATCTTTGGGAGCGGGGACACAGTGGCCATGTTCGGCTCGGCGCGCGGAACATTTTCCCGGGACGGCGAAATGCGGAAAGAAAACTTTTGGGAGATTACCGCCGCATGGCGCGCGCTCGTAAAGGACGGAAGGATCGCCTTGTGGCAGGTCTATGCAGACAACGAGCCGATCCGGGCCGTTATGCGGTCTCTAGGAGGATCGCGCTGAGTCGGCACCCCATGGTCACGGCGCTGATCCCTTCCTAGCGCTGTCAGCAGGCTTCGGCGGCTGCGTGTCGAGAAACTCGTACCGAGCGCGCATCGCGTCGGCGTCCGCATGAATACGTTCCTCATTCAAATGCATGATCTGATATCCATCTAGACTGTCGAGTTTCGGCCATTCCGGCAGCCCCTTGCCGTTCGGATTACCGGTTTTGACGAAATGGACCCAGTAGGACGACATCATATCCGACAGCCGGAAATCTTCGACCTTCCAAGGCAGATCCGGCTTCGAGTTCAGCGTTTCGAATACATATTCGATCTCGCCGGCATGTCGGGAACCGATTTCGCTTGCAGGCACCGGTCCCACCATGGTGCCGGGCTTGGTCGCGGGAACTGCCTCGAAGTGGTATTGGTACACGGGAGCTCCGGTCCTACGCTGCATATCGAGCCATTTCCACGTTGAGAAGCCGATGAAATCGTCTCCGGCGAGCGCCTCGGCCGAGGTGATGGCCTCCTGGTCGGTCGCGGCCGGGTAGAGCTTCAAAAACTCCGCAGCGTGGTCGCCGAAACGTCTTTGCGCCTGATCGGTAAAGCGTTTCGTCGTCGGTTTTTGCGAGGACAAGAGCACCATCATTTTGCCTTCGTCTGCGTTCCATCCCGCCAACAGAGGCACATGGCTCTGGGCAGCTCGCTCGTAAACCGTGAGCACGTCGGAGGGCAGAAAATACCCGTCAAGATTCGGCCCGAATCCCTGGCCGGGTTTGGCCGCGGCTGCCAGGAGCTCGTCGGCTGGCTTGGCACGCATTTCAGCAAGAGAATGTGCTCCCAATAACTCCGCAAACCTCACTCCGTGTTTTTCGGCTTCCGCCAGCGGGGTCAGAGGCAGCGTTCGGGCGCTTGACGGGCTCGAAAAGAATGCGCCGCTTTCCCCTATCGCCTTCTGAAAAAGATCCCTCGAGAGCGGAGATGCCATCAAGGCGCTGACAGAAAAAGAACCAGCGGACTCGCCAGCAATCGTGATGTTGTGGGGATCGCCGCCGAAGGCCGCGATGTTGCTGACCACCCACGTCAGAGCCCCGACCTGATCGAGAAAACCATAGTTCCCTGAGGCGTTGTGCCCGGATTCCTTTGTCAATTCAGGATGGGAGAAGAAGCCAAAGACACCGAGGCGATAGTTTGCGTTGACGACAATGATTCCCTTCCTGGCCAGATTCTCGCCGTCGTAGCGGGGTTCGGAAGCGCTGCCCGCCACGAACCCGCCGCCATAGAACCAGACGAGTACCGCCAGTTTCTTGCTCCCAGGTTTGGCAGGAATCCAAATGTCAAGGTTCAAGCAGTCTTCGCTTGGCTGTGCGTCGCGGAAATAGATATCACCAAAGACGTTCGTTTGCAGGCACGGTGCGCCGAACTTGTCAGCTTGCCGGATGCCATTCCACCTCGGTGGTGGTTGGGGCGCGCTCCAGCGCAGTCCTGCCAGGGGCGGCAAGGCAAAAGGAATGTCCTTGAACATGCGAACGGTGCCGTCGGTACTCCTCGTACCTTCGAGCAGTCCTTCGGAAACCCTCACCTGTGTGCCACCTGCGAGCGCCGTGCTAGCCAAATCCGGCGTCGTCAGCAGAGCGAACAGGGTGACTGGCACAATCAGCATGAATCGTGGCAGCGGACCCTCCTATTCCGACAAGGTGGCGAACTGCATCCTCACCATTCAAATTACAACAATCGCGTCACCTCGCAACCTAAAAGCGACACGGCACTTCTTGAAACCAGCCCGACGTTCCTTTTCAAGACTATTTCTCGTACCATAAAGCACTCGATTCACCTCTGTTCCTGCAAGGAGTCACCATGAAACCTTTCGTCACGCGCCAGAACCCTGTCAGCGATGAAGTTCTAAACATGATTGCTCATCTCCCGACAGGAAGCCTCTCGAAAATTGTTGAAGAAGGGTTTTTCCAAAAGCTGACGGACAAAGACTTCATGCGCATCGCCTTCCTGTTGGCCAAGAAGGGCTATGAGGAAGAAGGCTCTCCCATCGGCGGCGTGATCATCGACAATGAAACGCGGCAGATCCTGGGCAAAGGCCACAACACGCTCATCCAGGAGAACCACCCGTACAATCATGGTGAAACTTCGGCCGTACGGGATGCCGGCCGCCGAGATTTCAGCCAGACGACGATGTTTACGTCCCTCAGTCCATGCGACATCTGCGCGGCTTTGATCTATATGCGTCAATTTAAGAGAGTGGTAGTCGGCGACGTCACCAATTCTGCCGGCAATGAAGAGATTCTGCGCCAGAAAGGCGTCCAGGTTGACATTTTGGAAGATCCCGAAGGCGTGGCCTTCTACGCAAAATACCGCAAGGAAAAGCCGGATCAGGATCTGGAAGACTGGAAGGGCTTAGCCGCTGTTCGCAAAGCTGCTGCGTCCAAGCCATCGTAAACAGATGTCACTGTGTTAGGGATTCCTTCCCGACAAACACACAAAAAGACCAGGGCCGAAGTGTAAGCTGCACTTGGCCCCGGGAATCGGAAACGGAGGGTTCGGGCTTGCTGACCACACCGCCTGGCTGCCAATCCGTCGAATCCAGGACTTTTTCCCAACGCCCCGCACCCAACGCCAGAGTCAGTTCTCCCGACTTCTCGCTGAAACGAAACGGAACCATCGCCTGGCTCGAACCATGCCACCGCTCCAGCAGAAGTGTGTTTTCGCTGCAGGTGACCCGCATGGAGTGTTTGTCGAGTTTGGCCAGCGCCGGCACATCACGCCGCAAGCCAAGCAGTTGCCGATAAAACCGGCGAAGGATTTGATGTTGCCCACCAGCTTGCAAATTCCAACGCAGCTTGGACCTTAAGAATGTTTCTTCGCTCTGGGGGTCAGGAATCTCGCCCTCCCAGGCGAAGCGCCTGAACTCCTCTCTTCGGCCGCGTCGCACCGCCTCGACCAGCTGCGGGTCACTGTGGCTGACAAAATATTGAAAAGGCGCAAGTTCGCCATACTCTTCGCCCATGAACAGCAGAGGAATATTCGCGGAAAGCAAAATGGCTCCTGCGGCGATCTTCAGATGTTCGAAAGATAGACCGTGTGTGAGACGTTCCCCCTCGGCACGGTTGCCTACCTGATCGTGGTTTTGCGCATAGACAAGAAAACGCTCGGCCGGAATGTGCTCGGATGAATTGCCGCGATGTTTTCGCCAGAACCTGGCGTACTGTCCGGAATAAAGGAATCCGTCTCGGTAGCACTTGGCCAGATCTTCAACGGAATGAAAGTCCTCATAGTAACCGTTTTGTTCTCCGGTCAGGACCACGTGCAAGGAATGATGAAAATCGTCATTCCAAACCGCGTCGCATCCGGCTCCGCCAAGTTCGAGACCGCTGATGAGCCGTGCATCGTTTTCGTGGCTCTCTGCGATGAGGTAGATCTTTCGGTCTAGCTGCTTGGCCCTGTCATGCACGGCTTGACTTAACTGCCCCAGAAAGGTTCGCGTCGAGCCGTCTCGGATGGCGTGAACCGCATCGAGGCGAAGGGCATCGACGTGGTAGTCGGTTATCCACTCCAGGGCGTTCTCGATGAAATAGCGTCGGACCTCATCGCTTTCGGCTTTATCGAAGTTGATGGCATCGCCCCAGGGCGTTTGGTGGGTGTCGGTGAAGTAAGGGCCGAAATCCGCCAGATAATTCCCCTCGGGACCCAGATGGTTGTAAACGACATCGAGCACTACGGCAATGCCGTGACGGTGGCATTCGTTGACCAAATTCTTCAGCGCGGCTGACCCGCCATACGACACTTGAACTGCGTAGGGAAACACAGCGTCGTATCCCCAATTTCGATCTCCTGGAAACTGCGCCACTGGCATCAGCTCGATGGCCGTGATCCCCAGCTCGCCAAGGGACGGAAGGCGGGGGATGATCGCCTCGAAGGTTCCCTGCGACGAAAATGCTCCCACGTGAAGTTCGTAGAGGACATATTTCTCTAGAGAAAGACCTTTCCAGGAGAAGTCGGTCCAGCCAAAGTCACGGTCGACAATCTCGGAGGGACCGTGCACGCCCTGCGGTTGATAGCGTGAGGCCGGATCGGGCCGCTCTTTTTCCTGGTCGAGGCGATACCGGTACCGGGTTCCTGCCGCGATGCCTTCGACGACGGCAGAGAAATAACCGCAGCCGACCGCTTCCATCGGCACTCGGCGCGGCTCAGAAGAGCAGATCGAGACCTCCAGGGATTTGACCCGCGGAGCCCACACCAGAAGATGGCAGGAATTGTCTCCCATCGCGGTCGCACCAAGCCGTTGTTGGTAGGCGGCGTTCACCGAGCATCCTCAGTATACGTGGCAGAGGTCACGTCACGGCAAAGGCTTGACTTTCCAACGCTCGAGGCCAGCCATAGAATGGAAGGTAAGGAGAGCTCGAGACCATGCCAGCAGCGCCCCCTGACCGATGGCGTCGCGTGGTGATTGAACGCGTTTCACCGGAAATCGATTGTGGGCGATTCGCCATCAAGCGCGTGGTGGGAGAAACGGTGATCGTTGAAGCCGATGTCTTTGCCGACGGCCATGACCAGGTCGGCTGTCAAATTCTACACGGGCACCAACAAGATGAGCTCGAGACCGTTCCGATGAGGCTCATCGGCAACGATCGGTGGCGCGGGGAATTTGTTGTGACAAAGCCGGGGCGCCATCACTACACCGTGGAAGCATGGATTGATCGCTTTCAGACTTGGCGCAGCTCTCTGGAGAAGAAAATATCCGCCGGTCAAGACGTTGGGGTCGATTTGCTCAGTGGGGCTGAGTTGATCGAAGGTGCGGCGACACGGGCACGGGGAGATCACGCCCAGATTCTGCGAACCTGGGCGCGCAGGCTGCGCGAAAACAGGGGCCATGATGCGGAGAAATCCATCGCGCTCGAAACAGAGCTTCTCGCTTTGATGGGACAGTACCCGGAGCGCGATTTGTTTAGCCGCTACGACAAACACCTGGTTGCTGTGGTGGACAGGGAGAAAGCCCGTTTCTCGTCCTGGTACGAAGTATTTCCGCGATCCTGTTCATCGCAGGCCGAGCGTCACGGGACCTTTCGCGATTGCGAGGCTAGGTTGCCGTACATTGCGTCGATGGGGTTCGACGTCGTCTACCTTCCACCCATCCATCCCATCGGTAGGTCGTTCCGCAAAGGGAAGAACAACTCCGCCAGTGCACACCCGATGGATGTTGGCAGTCCTTGGGCGATCGGATCGGCCGAAGGTGGCCACAAGTCAATCCACCCTGGATTGGGAACTCTGGAGGACTTCCAAAAATTCGTCAGGAAAGCCGAAGACCTTGGTCTTGAAGTGGCCCTCGACATCGCGTTTCAGTGCACGCCGGAACACCCTTACGTGCAACAGCATCCGAATTGGTTCCGCACGCGTCCCGATGGCACGATCCAATATGCCGAGAATCCTCCGAAGAAGTATCAGGACATCTATCCGCTGGATTTTGAAGGTCCGCAGTGGGAGGCGTTGTGGCAGGAACTTAAGAGCGTTTTCGAGTTCTGGGTCGCGCAGGGCGTGCGCACCTTCCGCGTCGATAATCCTCATACGAAACCCTTCGCCTTCTGGGAATGGGTCATTTCCGAAATCAAGCAGCAACATCCGGATGTGCTTTTTCTCGCCGAAGCGTTTACCAAGCCTCATGTGATGGATCGCCTCGCCAAGCTCGGCTTCTCCCAGTCCTACACCTATTTCACTTGGCGCAATACGAAAGAAGAGCTCACCGATTATTTTCGTGAACTGACCCAGACGAAAGTGAAGGAGTATTTTCGTCCGAATCTTTGGCCTAACACCCCAGATATTCTCTCGGAGTTTCTGCAAGTGGGCGGACGGGCGGCGTTCATCGTGCGGCTCATTTTGGCGGCCACATTGAGCGCCAGTTACGGCATCTATGGCCCCGCCTTCGAGTTATGCGAAAACGCGCCCTTCGAACCCGGAAGCGAAGAGTACCTAAACTCCGAGAAGTATGAACTGAAGCACTACAATCTGGATTCCCCGAACAGCCTGCGGGAACTCATTGCCCGGGTGAATCGGATTCGCCACGAAAATGCAGCCTTGCAGAGCGACCGCAACTTGCGCTTTCATGAGACGGACAATCCGTCATTGATTTGTTACAGCAAGGCGACCGACGACCTTTCCAACGTGATTGTGGTGATTGCTAACCTGGACTGCTTCCACGTTCAATCGGGTTGGGTTCAACTCGATCTTGCTTCCATCGGTCTCGATGCCCATCACGCATTGCAAGTTCACGACCTGCTGGGCGAGGGCCAGTATTTGTGGCAAGGATCCCGCAATTACGTGGAACTGGGCCCGGAGAGGTTGCCGGCCCACATTTTGTGCGTTCGGCGATGGGTTCGCACCGAGCGAGACTTCGACTATTACCTCTAGCGCACAGAGAATCGTGCGCCGAGAAGAAATCCAGCATCATCCAAGTTGCGGGTCACACACACGATGGCCATCCTAAACGGAAGCGCGGCGGATCCTCTCTGGTATAAAGACGCCATCATCTACGAGCTGCACGTCCGCGCCTTTAAAGATAGCAATGCGGACGGAATTGGAGATTTTCCCGGCTTGATTCAAAAAATGGATTATCTGCAAGATTTGGGGATTACTTGCCTGTGGCTTCTGCCCTTTTTCCCATCCCCGCTCAAAGATGACGGCTACGACATCTCCGATTATCTCAGTGTCCATCCCATGTATGGCACCGTCGAGGATTTCCGTGCCTTTCTCGCGGCTGCGCATGATCGCGACCTGCAAGTCATCATCGAACTGGTCGTGAATCATACATCCGATCAGCATCCCTGGTTTCAGGCGGCCCGGTCGGCACCACGCGATTCGCCAGCGCGCAACTTCTACGTCTGGAGCGACACGGAGGACAAATACAAAGACGCGCGCATCATTTTCTCGGATACGGAAAGATCGAATTGGACCTGGGACCCCGTTGCCAAACAATACTACTGGCACCGGTTTTTCTCCCATCAGCCGGATCTGAACTACGACAACCCTGCCGTCGTCGAGGAAGTCCTGAAGGTGATGCGCTATTGGTTGGACATGGGTGTCGATGGACTGCGCGTAGACGCCATTCCTTACCTGGTGGAGCGTAACGGGACGAGTTGCGAGAATCTCCCGGAAACGCACGAGGCTATCAAAAAGCTCCGCCGGGAAATCGACGCGGGTTATTCCAATCGAATGCTTCTGGCTGAGGCCAACCAATGGCCCACCGACGTGCGCCCCTATTTTGGCGACGGAGACGAATGCCACATGGCATTCCACTTTCCCCTGATGCCGCGCATCTACATGGCTCTGCGCCAGGAAGATCGCCTGCCGATTACCGATATCATCGCTCAAACGCCGGAGATTCCGGCGAATTGCCAGTGGGGCCTTTTTCTCCGCAATCACGATGAGCTGACGCTCGAAATGGTAACCAACGACGAGCGCGACTACATGTATATCGCCTACAGTGCTGACCCGAGGATGCGCATCAACCTGGGCATTCGCCGGCGCCTTGCTCCGCTCGTCGACAATAATCGCAGGCGCATCGAGCTGCTCAATAGCTTGCTTCTTTCTTTTCCCGGCACCCCCATCCTGTATTACGGCGATGAAATTGGGATGGGAGACAATATTTATCTTGGCGATCGCAATGGCGTGCGCACTCCGATGCAATGGAATGCGGATCGCAACGCCGGCTTCTCCAACGCCGTGCCGGCCCGCTTATACAGTCCCATCATCATGGATCCGGTTTGGGGTTACCAAGCGATCAACGTTGAGGCTGAGCAAGCCGACCCATCGTCGCTTTTGAACTGGATGCGGAACATGATCGCGCTGCGCAAGCTTTTCAGCGTTTTTGGGCGTGGCAGCCTGAAATTCCTCGATCCGTCGAATCGGAAAGTACTCGCCTATTTGCGCCAATATGAGGAGGAAAAGGTTCTGTGCATCGCCAACCTTTCCCGTTTCGCGCAACCGGTGGATTTGGATCTATCCGAACTGGAGGGCATGGTTCCGGTCGAGATGCTCGGCTATGTCGACTTTCCAATCATCGGGCGCCAGCCGTACCGCTTCACGCTCGCCTCCTACAGCTTCCTTTGGCTGGAGCTGCAGCCAAGCACTCAGCCCGTCGAGGCGGCCATGGAGTTAGCCGAACAGGCGCCGTTGAATGCCGATGCCGGCTGGGAGAGCATTTTTGAAGGGGCCAGCCTGCAGCGACTGGAAACGATCGTTTTCCCTGCCTACGTCTCAAAGCAGCGTTGGTTCGCAGGGAAATCTCGAACCATCAAAGCAACGCGCGTGGCCGACTGGGCCGTTTTGAAGGCCCCTGATACCGCCGTGATGTTGCTCGAAGTCAAGTTCGATAGTGGACCTTCCGACCTTTATCTCATGCCTCTGGCGATGACGCTCGGTGAAGCGGCCGATGAGTTACAGCAAGCGGCACCGCAGGCGATTATTGCGCCGGTTGTCGCCGCGCAAACACCCGGACTGCTGCATGACGGGGTCTTCGACGACCGCACTTGCCTGGATTTTCTCTCGCTCATCGAGGAGGGACGCGAGGTCCAGACGTGTCACGGACACATCCGTGGTGTGCGCGGCCGCCGTTTAGCGGAAATCCGCGGTCCGGATGAGGCCGGCTTGGCGGTGTACCAAAGCTCGAGCGAGCAAAGCAATACCTCGATTCAATATGGCGATCGCCTCATGCTTAAACTGCTCCGCCGCCAGGAACCGGGGCTGAACCCCGATGCCGAGATTGGTCGCTACCTCACCGAAAGCGTCCAATTCGATCGCATCCCTCCTTTTGCCGGTTCGATCCAATACGAACCAGTGGGCGATGGCGAGCCGTTCGTTTTGGCCATGCTTCAGGGCCTCGTGGCAAATGAGGGTGACGGCTGGAAGTGGACGGTCGAAGAGCTGGACCGCTACTTGGAAATTTCCGCTCCAGCACCGTTTCCAGGCGGCATCGGCGTTGAGCCGGTCGACCCTGTCGAGCTTGCTGAGCACCCTACGCCCGACCTGGCCCGTGATCACGTCGGCATTTATCTGGATTTTGCCGCTACGCTCGGGCGTCGCACGGCCGAATTGCACCTCGCCCTGGCTTCGCCGACCGACGATCCGTCGCTCACGCCGGAACCACTGGGCCCACCGGAGCTACAAACCCTGCTGGCTGATTTGCGCGAGCACGCCACTCGTGCCTTCGAAATGCTCAAGGAGCGTCTGCCATATCTGCCAGATGAGGTGATGGAGACAGCCGCTGCTGTGCTGAGCCGCCGGAGCCGCATTCTGGATCACTTCCGCGAACTCAGCTCGGAGACACTTCACACGCGAAAAATTCGAATCCACGGAGACTACCACCTGGGTCAGGTCCTCAAGGTGAAAACCGATTTTGTGATTTTGGACTTTGAAGGAGAACCGGCCCGTCCACTTGCCGATCGGCGCGCCAAGCAGTGCCCCCTGAAGGACGTGGCCGGAATGTTGCGCTCGTTCAGTTACGCCGCTTACTCCAGTTTACTCAACTACGTAACCCGCCATGGTGGCGATATGGATCGTCTTGAGCCTTGGGCCCAGCTCTGGGAACGCAGTGTCGCGACGGAATTCTTGCGCGCCTATCGGGAAACCGCACAGGGCGCTGATTTCTCGCCGCCCCAAATTGCCGATTTTCGAAAGCTGCTCGACATCTTTCTCATGGATAAGGCGCTCTACGAAGTTCGCTATGAACTGAATGTGCGCCCTGCATGGGTTCGCATCCCGCTTCTGGGAATCCTGTCACTCGGTCTGTAGCGGGCAAGCGAACCTTCAAGGATAACTGTGGAAACCGATTCCATTGCGCAGCCACCCCCGGCAGAAACCAAGCCAATCGGCAGCGCCGATCTTGTCGTCGGAGTCTTGACGGAACTCGATTCGGAAGCGATGGCAGCGCTGCGCGATGCCCTCCGAACCCTTCCTGGCTCTTTGCGAATTGCAGTTTTCAACGATGATCGCAACCGTCCCGTTCCCGACGCAGACGCGCCGCCCGGGTCCCCTTCAATATTCTTTGCTCCTTCGCTGCTAGCAGGTTCGAATGGCCCCGGTGCCTCGACGCTGAGCATGGCCGCAACCTATCAATCCATCTTTGCCGCTGGAGAAAAGTTGCAAGCGCGAGGCTGCTGCATTCTTGCCTCTAAACCCGAGTCTGGCACGCCGCAACGGGCCTGCCGACTCGCCCGGCCGCTGCTGGAAGCCGACGTCGATCTAGTTGTACCTCACTATGCTCGACATAAGTTCGAAGGCTTGCTCAACAGCGCCATCATCGCTCCCATGACACGCTCCCTGTACGGAAAGCGGCTGAGCAATCCCATGGGACCCGATTTCGGGGTCTCCCGCCGGCTCCTGCAAAAAATCCTGGGGACAGAGCGGGGTGTCAGAGTGGGGGGAAATGGTCTTCATCCGCTGGCGTCTGTTGCGCCGGCCGCGGTTTGCGACAACTTGCACATCACCGAAGTGCATTTCGGAACACGCGTGTACCCGCCACCGGATTGGACCAATACAAGTTCGCTGCTGGCTGAGGTCTTAGGTCCTGTCTTTCTCGATGTGGAGCGGAATGCAGCCTGCTGGCAGAGGGCACGGATAACAGCGGCCGTGCCTGCCATCGGTGAGCCGGTGCCCGTGGGTGAAGATACAGCCAGTCTGGACACCGCTCGTTTGCTGGAATCTTTTGCACTCGGGAACCGGGAACTGCAGGAAATCTGGGGTCGGGTCTTGCCTCCGGCCACTCTGTTCGAGCTCGGGAAGCTATCGCGACTGCCCCGGGAACAATTTCACATGCCGGATGAATTGTGGGTGCGAATTGTCTACGATTTCGCGCTGGCGCATCGTCTGCGCACGATCAATCGCGACCACTTGCTCAAATCCATGACGCCCCTCTACCTCGGTTGGGTGGCGTCCTATGCCCATGATTTGGAAACGGACTCGCACATCGGTCCGAATCAAAGACTTGAGCGACTGGCCCTCGCCTTTGAAGGCGGAAAACCGTATCTGGTCTCCCGATGGCGCTGGCCGGATCGCTTTAACCCCTAGCGAGCTTGTCTCGGAGGTGCTTATGTGGGAGCAAGTCAAGCAAGCCCTAGTTCAGTCGACGGCCCGGTTTCTCACCGAGTTGGCAAGCCTGCTGCCTGGATTGGCAGCGCTCATCCTTGCCGTGCTGGTATCGTTGGTGCTGGGCTGGATTGTTGCAGTCATCGTGCGGCGCGTGCTTGTCAGCCTGCGTTTCGACGAGCGGATCCTTCGATGGGGTTTTGCATCGCTGGCCGAGGGTTCTCCGCTGAAAAGCCCGGCGTTGTTCGTGTCGCGTTCGATCTTTGTGCTGGTTATCCTGGCGGGATTTCTGATAGGGATCGCAGCCTTCGACTTTGAATGGACTTCTTTGTTGGTGCGCAGCATCCTTACCTACATTCCTAACATTGTGGGGGCTGTGCTCGTCTTGCTCGTGGGCACCATCATTGCTCGCTTCGTGGCCCGAAGCGTATTGATTGGCGCTGTCAACCTGAACCTCCAATATGCCCGGCTGCTGAGCGAGGGGATCAAATGGCTGGTGATCGTGCTCGCGGTCGCCATGGCTCTGGAGCATTTAAGAATTGCGCCTGGGATCGTCGAGCTGGCTTTCGGCATTCTTTTCGGCGGAATCGTCTTCGGCTTAGCGCTTGCCGTCGGATTAGGGTCGAAGGAGCTGGTCACGAAGTCACTCGGACGCGATGCCAAACGGGCATCCGGTGAGGAGATCGAAGACCCGCTCCGCCATTTGTAGCCTCGCCCCCATCCTACCTGCCCTCTGGCGTGATCGATGGGAGTCTCCGAAATGTCTCACCTTACAGGGCAGGTGGCTCCCAGCTCGTCCCGCTAGGAACACAGATGTCTATCCATCGAAAATTGCAATGTTCATTCGCGCGGCCGCGGCCTAGGAAATGAGGTATATTGATGGTAGTAAAAAAATAAGATTGGATCGCATGGGATCCCTTCCGGAAGGTCTAGACACGATGGCGGTACAACCGATCATTCCGTCAGAGATTGATGAGCTCGAAGAGGTATGGGAATGGATCGAGTCCTTCGATGCGGTCGTCGAGCAAGGCGGCCGCGAGCTGGCGTCGAAAATTCTCGAGGAAATCCGCAGCAGGGCCTTGGCTTGCGGCGTGCAGGTGCCGTTTACAGCCAACACGCCCTACGTGAACACAATTCATCCAAGTCAGCAAGCTCCGCCCCCGGGAGATCACAATCTCGAGCGAAAGATCAAGAGTCTGGTCCGCTGGAACGCGCTGGCGATGGTAGTTCGAGCCAATCGCGTGGAACACAACATTGGCGGACATATTTCGACCTATGGTTCGGTGGCAACCCTGTTCGAGGTAGGCTTCAATCACTTTTTCCGATCGCGCACCAAGGAATTCGAAGGCGACACCGTGTATCTGCAGGGCCATGCCGCGCCCGGCGTATATGCGCGCGCGTTTCTGGAAGGACGCCTCACCGCACAGCAGCTAGAGAACTTCCGCCGTGAGCTCAAGCCGGGAGGCGGTCTGTCATCCTACCCGCATCCCTGGCTGATGCCAGACTTTTGGGAGTTTCCCACCGTCTCGATGGGGCTGAGCCCTATCATGGCGATTTATCAGGCTCGGTTCAATCGCTACCTCGAGGACCGAGGACTTAAGCCGCAAACAGACGCAAAGGTCTGGGCGTTTCTGGGCGATGGCGAAACCGACGAGCCAGAGGCGTTAGGAGCCATCACGCTCGCCTCGCGCGAGCATCTGGACAATCTGATCTTCGTCGTTAACTGCAACCTGCAACGACTCGATGGGCCCGTGCGGGGCAACGGCCACATCATACAGGAGCTGGAAGCGGCGTTCCGAGGGGCCGGCTGGAACGTCCTCAAGGTGATCTGGGGATCGGACTGGGATCCGCTTTTCGAGAAAGACGTGGATGGAATGCTCGCTAAGCGGCTTGGCGAAATCGTCGACGGTGAATACCAGAAGTTCATCGTGGAGTCGGGGGCGTACATCCGGCAGCATGTGTTCGGCGCCGATCCCCGGCTGATGAAGATGGTCGAGCACCTTTCCGATGAAGAGCTCCAGAAAATGCGCCACGGCGGGCATGACCCAAGAAAGGTATACGCGGCCTACAAGGCTGCGGTTGAGCATAAGGGCTCCCCCACGGTGATTTTGGCGCGGACGATCAAGGGCTACGGCTTGGGTGAAGCGGGAGAGGGCCGAAACGTAACCCATCAGCAGAAGAAGGTGGATGAAGACACGCTGCGGCATTTCGGAGAGCGCTTCGGGCTGAAAATCCGCGAAGACCAGATTGCCGAAGTGTCCTTCTACCGTCCCCCTGACAACAGCCCCGAGATTCGATACATGCAGCAATGCCGCAAGAAACTCGGTGGCTATTTGCCCGAGCGCCGCGTTCGTTCAAAGCCGCTCCCGGCGCACGAAGAGAGCCTGTTCACCGAATTCCTGACGGGGAGCGAAGGCCGAGAGGTTTCGACGACCATGGCGTTCGTCGGGATGCTGCGCAAAATGCTACGCGATCCCGAGATTGGCAAGTTGATTGTTCCCATTGTTCCCGATGAGGCGCGCACGTTCGGAATGGAGTCGCTGTTTCGTCTGGTGGGAATCTACAGCAGCCAAGGGCAGCTGTACGAGCCCGTCGATATGAACACGCTGCTCTACTACAAGGAGGCCAAGGACGGCCAGATCCTGGAAGAGGGAATCACCGAAGCGGGATCGATTTCCTCCTTCATTGCCGCTGGTTCTGCCTATGCGACGCATGGAATCAACATGATTCCGTTCTTCATTTTCTACTCAATGTTCGGCCTGCAGCGCGTGGCGGACTTGATTTGGGCTGCCGCCGATACGCGTTGTCGCGGGTTTTTACTCGGTGGCACGGCCGGGCGCACAACCCTGGCCGGAGAAGGGTTGCAACATCAGGACGGCAACAGCCACATCCTGGCGCTGCCTGTTCCCACACTGCAGGCCTATGATCCCGCGTTCGCCTACGAAATCGCCACGATCATCGAAGACGGAATCGAACGAATGTACAGGAAGGGCGAAAGCATTTTCTACTACATCACGGTGATGAACGAACCCTATGCCATGCCGGCGATGCCCCCAGGGTCGCGCGAGGGCATCTTGAAGGGAATGTATCGGCTCAGGGCTGCCGGCAACGGCAAGTCCAAACTGCGAGCGCAACTTTTCGGGAGCGGCGCGATTTTGCGCGAAGTGCTGAAGGCACAGGAAATCCTGGAAGAGAAATACGGTGTAGCCGCCGATGTATGGAGCCTTACCAGTTACAAGGCGCTCTATAGCGATGGTATCGAGACCGAGCGCTGGAATCTGTTGCATCCTGCCGAAAAGCCACGCCTGCCATACATTTCCCAATGCCTGGCGGGAACGCAGGGGGTTTTCGTGGCCGCCTCGGACTACCTCAAAGCACAGGCCAATCTCATTAGCAAGTGGATGCCGCGTCGCGTCGCGTCGCTTGGAACCGATGGATTTGGGCGCAGCGAAAGCCGCCAATCCCTTCGAGACTTTTTCGAGGTCGATGCGCGCTTTATCACCTTGGCGACCCTCCGCGAGCTGCTCGGCGAGGGCCGAGTGCAAGTTTCACTTGTTCAACAGGCCATCAAGGACCTCGCGATCAATGTTGAAAAGCCCGATCCCTTCACGACGTGAAATAAGCTTTGCTTCGCGCCAGGCTGGAAGGCGTGTCTCGACCCGCTGAACCCTAACACTTGACGAAATCCTGGGGTTTCCGCAACAATCAGAACAGCGAATTTCTGCTCGAGCAGGCTCTCGAGGACGAAGGTTGGGAAACCGAGAACGACACAAGGCGCCAGAAACGAGGTAACGAGCATGGGAAAGATTCTTTCAGCATTCGGAACGGTCCACGCACCACAGCTTTTCGACCGTCCGCCAAGTGAGGACCCCAAGCAGCTGGATGCTGACATCGCCGCAATGCGTTTGATCGGCAAGGACTTGGAGGAGAGCAAGCCGGATGCTGTGATCGTCATCGGGAGCGACCACCTGGAGACCTTCTTCCTCAGCTCGGTTCCGACCTTCGCCATATTGTCCGGCGAGTATTCCCATGCTGAGTTTGCCGGACGAAAATATGAGTTGAAAATCCACGAGGCTTTGACAGAAGACTTGCTCGATAAGCTCATGAAGGCCGGGTTCGATCTCGGCTATTCGCAGGATGCTGTCTTAGGGCATGCGTTCGCAGCTGTATACGAGTGGGTGCTCGAGAAGCGTCCGATCCCGGTTGTGCCAATCTTCGTCAACGCCTACCTTCCACCGTTGCCGACCGCGCAGCGCTGTGCGGCGCTCGGAAAGGCCATCGCGAAAGTCATCGCAAACAGGCCGGAGAACGTCGCGATCGTCGCTAGCGGCGGGATGTCGCACTATCCCGGGACCTGGAAGTACCCGAAGCCGGCCTTCGATTTTGACTACTGGGCGATTGGTCAGATGGAAAGGGGACACCTCGATTCGCTCATCAATCTGACCAACGAGCAGTTGGATGAAGTCGGCAACACGGAGATGCTGTCTTGGATGATCATGTTCGGTGCGATTGGGAATGTGAAGGGCGAACTTGTGACCTACCAACCGACCTGGCATCATGGCCATGCCGTGATGCGGTTCCTGCCGCTGAAAGGCATCGGACTTTCCAAAGAAGGGATGGGGGCTCCGCCCGACTATAAGTTCCAGGGCGGCTACGAGTTTTACAAGCATCCTTCGCCGGCATCGTACAAGCTGAACAAAGTTCTCTACGACAGCCGGTTCAAGCGCGATCTGCGGCTCCGATTGATCCATGATCTTCCGTCGGTGGCCAAGGAATACGGGATGACCCCCCAGGAAGCGAAGGTCTTGGAGACGCTCCAGGACGACGATATCGAGAAGTTCCGCGACGGCCAGGTTCATCCGCTGGTCGAGGCTGGCGCACATCCGTTGGGAATGTGGATGGCCGTGATCCGGATGCACTCCGAATTGCGGAAGCTTCGCGCCGAGAAAGAGACCTTGGACAAGGCACGCGCAACTCAATAGGCATTGGTCCCGTCCGGATCCCTTGGGAGCATCCCATTTCCGTATAGACATCCGAGCGAGGAAGGGAATATGAAGATTGGCGTTGCGGGACAGGGCGCATTTGGCGTCAAGCATCTGGAAGCTCTGGGCAATATTCCCGGCATCGAGATCGTCACGCTCACCGGAGGCAATCAGGTCGCGACGGCGGAGGTTGCGAAAAGATTTAAAATTCCCCACTGGACGGGCTCTCTCACCGAGAGCCTCAAGCAGCCTGACTTAGAGGCCATGATCCTTGCAACCCCCACCGGAATGCATGCAAGCCAGGGTGTCGAGTGTATGCGCGCCGGCAAACACGTCCAAATTGAGATCCCTATCGCGGATGCGCTGGCCGATTCGGAGCGTCTCGTGAAGGTTCAGAAGGAGACGGGCGTGGTTTGCATGGGCGGCCACACGCGGCGGTTCAATCCCAGCCATCAGTACGTGCACAAGAAGATCCAGGTCGGTGAGCTGAAGATTCAGCAAATGAACGTGCAGACCTACTTTTTCAGGCGCACCAACATGAACGCGGCGGGCCAGCCCCGAAGCTGGACCGACCATCTGCTATGGCACCACGCCTGTCACACGGTCGATCTGTTCCAATATCAGACCGGTGAGCTGGTTTCTGATTGCTACGCCGTGGAGGGCCCATTTCACCCGGAACTAAAAATCGCTATGGATATGGGGATCGTACTGAAAGTGCCTTCCGGCGCCATCTGCACGCTCTCGCTTTCGTTCAATAACAAGGGGCCCATCGGGACCTTTTTCCGCTACATCTGCGATAACGGCACCTACATCGCACACTACGACGACCTGATCGACGGTGAACAGAAAAAAATCGACCTGAGCGGTGTGGCTGTGTCCATGAACGGCATCGAGCTGCAGGACCGAGAGTTTTTTGCTGCGATCCGGGAGCGTCGCGAGCCCAACGCCAGCGTGCAGGAGTGCTTGACGGCCATGCAGGTGTTGGACCGACTGGAAAAAATCCTCAACTCCGCGACAAGGGCCCAGGCTGTCTTTTAGCTCTGCTCGGCCGCCTGCCATGTGCGCTTCAAAACCGACGCGAGGCGGTCTTCGTCAAGGGCCTTCTCCCACTTTGCCACTACAATCGTGGCAACGGCATTTCCGACCACATTGGTGGGTGTCAACCCCTCGGACATGAGCCGGTGAATGCCGAGAACAAGCGCCACGCTTGCGACCGGGATCGTTCCCGTCGAAGCGATCGTCGCTGCCAAGACGATAAATGCAGCTCCCGCGACGCCCGCTGCTCCCTTCGATGACAACAACAGGACGCCCAGAAGGCCCAGCTGCTGCCCGAGACCTAAATGCGTGTTCGTGGCCTGCGCGAGAAACACGGTTGTTGTGGCCAGATACAGGCAAGTCCCGTCGAGATTGAACGAATAGCCCGTTGGAACGACCAGACCGACGATCGTCTCTTCGCAGCCAAGTGCTTCGAGCTTTTTCATCAACTGCGGTAAGACCGTTTCAGACGATGTGGTTGCTAACACGATGAGGAGTTCTTCGCGAAGGTAGCTGATCAGCTGGAACAAGCTGAAGCCGCACCAGCGCGCGACGGGCCATAGAACGCCTAGGACGAAAATCAGACACGTGACGTAGAAGCCTCCGAGCAGTTTGCCGAGCGATACCAGCGAGCCTGCGCCAAACTTCCCCACCGTGAATGCGATCGCACCAAACGCGCCCAGCGGCGCAGCCCACATCACAATTCCCACGACCCGAAACAGCATCCGCGAGGCGGCCTCGATGAAGTCGACAACAGGTTTGCCCCGCGCTCCAATCTGCGTGAGCGCAAAAGCGCAGAGCACCGACACAAACAGGACCTGAAGGACGTTGCCTTCCGTAAAGGCTCCCAGGAACGTGCTGGGAATGATGTTTGTTAGGAACTGTGTGACGCTTGCGCTCTCGGAGTGCGCCAAGTAGGTCTCAACGCCGGATGTGTCCAGCTGCGGGAGATTGACATTCATGGCGCGCCCCGGCTTCCAGAGATTGACTGCAGTCAGACCGATGAGGAGGGCGATCGTGGTCAGCACTTCGAAGTAGACGATCGCCTTGAGGGCTACGCGGCCGATACGTGCGACGTCGACCATGCGCGCGATTCCGTGAACCACGGTACAGAAAATAATCGGCGCGATCAGCATGCGAATTGCCTTGATAAACGCATCTCCCAACGGCTGCATGCGGACACCGAGAGGAGGATCCAAGCGGCCGAGAACAATGCCCAAGATCATTGCGATTAAAACGTAGAACCAGAGGTAGCTATACCAAGGCGCCTGGCGATCTGAGGCTTCCTTCCTGGTCGGCGCGCCCCGAGTGGTCATCCTATATCTCATTGTAACAGAAGGGCTTTTCTGCCGGCCGCGGCGTCCGATCCTGGGGCATCAAGGGTTGTGACAGCCGCCGCGATACGATGTGACCGAGGTCCGTGCTGTCGGTGAGTGACCCCTTCTATCGTTTTGATCGGAGGGCGGCGGTGATCGATGACCCAACGATGCCCGCCGTAGAAGTCAGGCGGATGAAGACAGAGGAAGTTGAGGCTGTTCAGGAGCTGCTTCGTCTAATGCAGGTTTTTCCGTCGAGGGCGAGCTTGTTGTGGTCGAAGGGTCCAGTCGGATCGTCGGGTCTGCCAGTTCCGCTTGACGTGAGGTTCCCCGATGTCCATCCTGGCCACCCACTATGGGCAGGCAGCAATCATGACTTCTTCAGACTACTTCTTTGCGCGAGACGGAATTGCCGATCGCGTCGTCCACTGGACGGATCGAAAAGCAAAAGCGATTGCTTTCGGCAAAATGGCCCCGCCTCTTATTGAGCTGCCCGTTACGCCCTATCCTTTGTGTCGGATGTGGGTCGTCAGCCGCGGCAAGAGGTCGAACCTGCGCAGGTCTCCATGGGCTTCCTCCGAGCTGGGGAGAAGGACCGCTTCACCAATCTTCAACTGTCCCAGAATTGCTCGCCAGTTGTCCTCAAGATCCCGATGGCCGGTCATGGCGACCAGGGCCTGCACTTCGGCGGGGTCCGTGATTCGCTTGACCACGATGGCTTCGACCGCTTTGCGGATGTCGGGATGCAAATCGGACAAGCGATACGTTACTAGCGTGTACGCCCCGAGGTTCAGGTCGAGCAGGTCGTTGACATTCGGCTCGTGCAGAAAGTAATGCGCTTCGTCAAGAACGATTCGATGCGGCAGACCTGTCGATCGTGTCAAAGCGGCCAACATGGGCAAAAGCGCATGCAGGTATTGAACTTTTCCTTCATGGGAAATGTGAGAAAGATCGATGATGACACTCATATCCGGATGCTGGAGGGCCCGCGCTACATCGGGGAGATCGGGGGGTGAATCCTCCCCTGTGAAAAGGAAAACGCCAGGCAACGATTGCAAGGTCCGGTAATCACCCTCGGGGTCAATCACGCAGACCGAATAACCCAACAGAATGAGCTGTTCGCAGACCAATCCATTGACCCAAGACTTACCAGACTGTAATTCACCGGCAATGAGCACGTTTCGGCCGCGAACGGCAACTGTCAGCGGCTGCCCGTTTGCCTCGGTGCCTAGCGCGAGGCGGTACCGCCCCATACGTTCGACAGGCAGACGCAGTTCCTCTGCTATCTGGCGAATGTAATCCGCCACGGCAGAAGGACCTTTTCCTACCAAGATCTGGTCAGCCCGGTCCTTCAGTGCCTGGCTTCCCCAACCTACCGCGACGCCTATCTCGCAGGTGGCCAGTAAGTCGTGATCGTTCTCCGCGTCACCGATCCCGATGGCGTTATGGACCGACAGGCGAAGCGTAGCGAGCGCCGCACGAAGGCCGACGCCCTTGCTTACGCCCTGCGGCAACACCATGAGACGGTCGCGGTTAAAGAAGAGAGACAAGGGCAGTTCCAATTTTCGAATGACCCCTAGGATCTGCGGAGCCGAGTCGGCATCGGATTCGACGATGCATTCGCCCGAGAGAAAATCAATGTGGCACCGGCGCAGTTCCTCGAGAAAAATGGCAGGCGGACGTTCGCCGATCAAGCGCGAATGCCCGCCGAGGAACGACAGCACGGCGCCATTCTCGGAAACAATGGCGTCGAGGAAACTAAGATCGCCGACAACCTTCTTCAGTTCCGATAAAATGCGGCCGGTTACCAGAACGACCACCAGCCCCCGGCCGCGCGCTTCGACGATGGCCGCCTTGACGCTCAGGTCAAGGGTGCCATTCTGAGCGATCGTTCCATCGTAATCGAGCGCTAAGACGCGGAATTTCATGAGGGTAGCTTAGGAAACCAGTGTACGCGCCCGTTAAGTGTCCGCCTAGGATGCTGCCACGGGAGAAGGCACTTCGACGCCGAGGAATTTGGCGGCGTTGTGTAGAAGAATTTTAGGCCGCACGGAATCCTTTAGTGGGAGCGCGGCAAATTCTTCGAGCCACCGCTCGGGCGTCATCATCGGGAAGTCCGTTCCGAAGAAGGCCTTGTCCTGCACGAGTGTGTTGATGTTATGAACCGTGGATTGCGGGAAATACTTTGGCGCCCAGCCCGAGAGGTCCATGTAGGTGTTGCTCTTGTGCCGCAGGACGGCGAGCTGGTCGTCATGCCAGGGCCAAGAGGGATGGGCCATGATAATGCGCATCTCCGGGTACCACGCGGCGAGGTTATCGATATAAGGGATCGGCTTGCAGTATTCGAGCGTGATTCCTTTGCCGCCAGGCGAGCCGGCCGCAACGGCTGTCGTGCCAGTGTGAAAAATCACGGGTAGGTTGAGTTTGACGATTTCTTCGTACAACGGCCGAAAACGCTCGTCGTTAGGATTAAATCCCTGCGCTGCTTGCTGAAATTTCATTCCGCGCAGCCCCAGATCGGCGCAACGTTTCACTTCGTTGACCGCGATTTTGCCTTTCCACGGATCGACGCTGCCAAAGCCGATGAAGGTGTCGGGATATTTCTTCATCCAAGCCGCGGTCTCGCCATTGTCCATCTTCACGCCCGTGCGTGTTTCGCCGTCCACATCAAAAATGACGGCCATCATTTGGTGGTGTTGGTACATCTCGGCCATGCCGTCGGGATCCGAACGCCATGGGCCCGTGTTGATCGGGACCCCGGCCTTGATGGCGTTTCCCCATCCCTGCTTGGCGCGATCACCCGTTTGGATGTGCGCGTGCATGTCGATCGCTTTCAGCAATTCGGTCTCCAGCCAGTCAGCGAGTCGGTTGGGCCGCGAGGAAGTTCATCGGAACGTTCATTTCCCTGCAGCGAGACGCCACGCGAAGCGGTGCTTCGGTGTGAGACTGGACGGTCTTGGGATCGAGGCCCGGAGCGAATTCGCGGAGCACGAGCCCCTCGGTTGTGACGTCAATGACGGCCATGTCGGTGTAAATGAATTTGACGCAGCGAGGAGCCGTGAGCGGCAGCGTGCACTTGTTTAGGATCTTCGGCTTGCCCTTGTTGGTGACGTGCATCATCGTCACGATGACGTTTCGAACGCCGAAGGCTAAGTCCATCGCACCGCCGACGCCCGGAACTTTTTCTCCGGGCGTGCGCCAGTTTGCCAAATCGCCGTTGGCCGCCACCTCAAGCGCGCCGAGCACGGCGTAGTCGATGTGCCCGCCGCGAATCATCGAAAAGGACGTCGGGTGGTCAAACACGGACGCACCCGGAAGCAGCGTGACGTATTGTTTGCCAGCATTGATCAGGTCCGGGTCCTCATGACCGGGCTCAGCAAGCGGTCCCATGCCGAGGAGTCCATTCTCGCTGTGGAAGAAAATCTCCTTGTCGGACCCGATGAAGCTCGACACCAGCGTTGGGATGCCGATCCCAAGATTGACGTAGCTTCCGTCCGGCAGATCGCATGCAACGCGATAGGCGATACCTTCTCGTGTGAGAGACATGACCTACCTTCCTTCCGTGGTGATTTTCAGATACTCGGGATGACGAACCACTTCGACAACATGATCCACAAAGATGCCGGGCGTGTGGACATCCTCGGGATCGATCGCGCCGACAGGAACCAGCTCGTCGATTTCCGCCACCACAAACTTGGCCGCCGTCGCCATGGGCACGTTAAAGTTGCGCATGGCCAGGCGGTAATTTAGATTTCCGAGGCGGTCGCCCCGGTATGCCCGTACAAACGCGAAATCGGCGGGCAGCGCTTTTTCAAAGATCATCTCGCGCCCGTCGATCACTCGGGTCTCTTTGTCCGCCGCAAGCTCGGTTCCCGCACCGGTTGGCGTGAAAAACCCCCCGAGGCCGGCTCCGGCCGCCCGGATTCGCTCGGCAAGCGTGCCCTGGGGTACAAGCTCGAGCTCGATTTCGCCCTTCAAGTATTTCTCCTGAAAGGACATATTGCCCGGATTGGCAGGGAACGAGGCGATCAGTTTGCACACTTTGCCGTCACGAATGAGGCCGCCCAGTGCGTGTGTCCCTCCGCCGGCACCATTGTGGACAACCGTCAGGTTCTTGGCGCCCTGCAATCGCAGGGCCTCCAGGATTTGACCCGGCAAACCGGGATCACCGAAACCGCCCAACAGAATCGTTGCGCCGTCAAATACTCGCGCAACGGCCTCCTCACACGTCTCGAGAGTCTTGTCTATCATGAGCCCCCACGGTCAAGGCGCCATCGCGCGTGTGGATCGTGCCGGTTCTAGCACGTGAATTTTATCGTGACTAGCGTGTTTCCCGAAGCCCGTTTTCACTCGTGCGGGCCATGTCGCGCTCTAGCGACTGAGCTGCCAGGCAGAACAGCAACCCCCCCATCAAAGTGGTCAAAGCCGCCGTGGACATCGAATAGCGGATCACATCCACGCCAAGACGAAGCCGGTAGTGGTCGTTGAACACACCAATCAGGAATGGTCCCAGGCCTAGTCCGAGCAGTTCGGAGATCAGATAAATCACCGAAGTGGCGAACGCGCGCATGCCCACCTTTACGACAGAATGCGACACCGCCACAATCGGCCCCACATGGACAGGCGACGCCGCCGAGACGATCGTGAAACCGACGATGCACCAGAACAGGCTGTGAGAAAGGACGAACAGCAGGACGCCGGGACAGGCCAGCATGGAGCAAATCGCGGATATATAGATTCTCCAGCGCACGTTGCGTCGGCCGGCCCAGTCCGAAAGATATCCGCCGGTGAGCGTGCCGACCAGCCCCGCGCCTGCCCTCACCGTGCCGATGTATGTGCCGATGTCCCTGCTGCTAAGGTGATGAATGCGCCCGAGGAAGGGAGCGGCCCATGTTCCGAAACCGAATTGCGTGAAGGTGGTGAAGCAGAACCCCAAAAGGAGGACCATGTAGCATCGCTGGCCAAGCAGGAAGCGAAAGGTTTCGCGCAGGTTCTGCTGACTCGCGTCGACTCGCCTGTGTTCGGCGCTGCCGCGCGCCGGCTCCTTGACCGTAAGGCGAAAGATGAAAGCGACCACCAGGCCGGGAATGCCAGCCACGAGGAACGCGTCGTGCCAGCCATAGTATTGATTGACCCAGCCGCCAATGAACGCGCCGAGAAAGCCCCCGAACACGGGGCCGAGTTGATAGACGGCCATGGCGGTCGACCGCTTGCCGCCAGGAAAAAGGTCAGAGATCATCGAGCTGGAAGGGGCTGTACCGGCAGCCTCCCCCACACCCACACCGAATCGTGAAAGCGTGAGCTCAAGCGCATTGCGAGCCACACCTGCCAGCGCGGTCATACCGCTCCAGATCACCAGCCCCCAAGCGACAATCGACCGCCGATTGCCGCGATCTGCCCAACGGGCCACGGGGGCCGCTAAAATCGAGTAAAAAATCACGAAGCCGAAACCAGAAATGAAACCCATGGTCTTGTCCGAAAGATGGTAATCGTGCTTGATGGGGTCAATCAGGATCGTGATGACGGTTCGGTCGAGGAAGTTCAGCGAGTAAATGACCGTTAGCATCACCAGCGCGTAGACAGCTCGGCCTGGCGTCGCCGCACCGGCGTTTGGAACCCGATCGATGATGGTGTTGGTCTGCACCCTGCTCACGGAAGCCCAAACTATGCCGGATGCAGGGCTAGGTCAACATTCGAGATTCCTCCCCGTGGCGCTCGCCACCGCCGGACGTTATAAAGCCAGGTTGACACAAGGGCGCTATCGGAGATAAGAAAAGCTGACCTGCTCTACACGGGGGTGGACGCAATGATCATCGACGTTCATGGTCATTTGACCGCGCCAGATTCTCTCTACGCCTATAAGGCCAACATCCTGTCTCATCGCGGATCTCATGGTCGCGGAAAGGTAGAGATCAGCGATGATGAGATGATCGCGTTTTTGAACCAACCTACTTTCGGCACCGGCCAATCGCATCTAGCCCTGCTGAAGGAAGTAGGCACCGACCTGCAGCTTCTCTCTCCGCGGCCTTACCAAATGATGCACGCCGAGAAGCCTGCGAAAGTCTCGCAGTGGTTTATCGAAGAGTGTAACAACCTGGTTGCGCAACAGTGCCGCCTGTTTCCGAATGTCTTCAACGGTGTTTGCGGTCTGCCCCAGTCGCCCGATGATGTGAGCGTGAAAAACTGTGTCGCCGAGCTCGAGCGATGCGTCAAAGGGTTTGGATTCGTGGGCTGCCTGATCAATCCCGACCCGAGCGAAGCGTCGAACTACGACACCCCGGGGATGGGCGACGAATTCTGGTACCCGCTCTATGAGAAGCTTGTTGAGCTCGATGTGCCAGGCTACATACACGGAGCCGGATGTAGGTCGATCCGACACAGCTATTCGACGCACTTCATCAACGAAGAGACGATTTCGGTGATTTCGCTGGTCGGTTCGAGAGTGTTTCAGGATTTTCCGAAACTCAAAATGGTCTGTTCGCACGGCGGCGGCGCAGTTCCCTATCACGCCGGACGTTTTCTGGCGCCCACATTACGGCGAGGCGCCCAGAGCAATTTCATGGACAACTTGCGCCAGCTTTACTACGACACCGTGCTGTACACGCCGCTGGCCTGCGAGCTGCTGATCAAAACGGTGGGCGCCGACCGTTGCGTGTTTGGCACCGAACGTCCTGGCGTCGGCACCGCCAAGGACCCTAAAACCGGGAAGTGGATGGATGACGTGAAGGTCTATATCGACAGCTTCGACTGGCTGAGCGCCGCGGATAAAAAACTGATCCTCGAAGACAACGCCAAAAAACTTTTCCGGCTGAACGTCGCAGCCAAGCGAGAGAAGGCAAGCTAGCTGCACAGCGGTTCCTGCGTCGAGACGAGTGAATGTCCTTACCATACCGAGCCGACCACATCGGGAGTTTCTTGCGACCGCAGGCATTGATTGAAGCCCGCAGAGAGCACTCTGCCGACCACAACCGCCTTCGAGAAGTCGAGGACCGTGCGATCCAGGCGGTATTGGCCAAGCAGAAGGAATTGGGTTTCGACATTTTTACCGACGGCGAGTTTCGCCGTTCGAACTTCATGGGCGATTTCACCGAGGCTATCGAAGGAGTGGACTACGGTGAGGGTCTCGAGCGGACCTGGAAGACCCAGCAGCCCGACCAGCGTCCGCCGAACGCGCGTTTGGGACCGGTCCGAGGCATCGTCGTCTCCAAGCTCAAGCAGGTCCGGCCCCTGACCGGCCATGAGTTGCCCTTTTTGAAGGAGCATAGCCCGGGCGACATTAAGATGACACTGCCGAGTGCGACGCAGTTCCCTGCAATCATGTTCAAATGGGGCACGACCGATAAGATCTACAAGGACCACACGGCGCTGCTGTGCGAAATCGTCCAGATTATAAAATCGGAAGCGGCCAAGCTCGCCGCGGAAGGGGTCAGGTACATCCAGATCGATGCGCCCCGCTATAGCTACTATATGGACCCGAAGTGGCGCGAGTGGATTCGCACAAACATGCGCGTCGAACCAGACGTGGCTCTGAGTGACGCGATCCGGGCCGACAATGAGTGCTTTCGCGCGGCGCGCCGCCCCGGCCTGGTACTGGGCATCCATTTGTGCCGGGGCAACAGCCGCAGCCATTGGTATGCGGAGGGCGGCTACGATCCGATCGCAGAGAAACTGTTTGGGACGATGGAAGTCGACAGATTTCTTTTGGAGTACGAGGACGCACGCTCGGGCACATTCGCCCCGCTTCGCTTCGTGCCCAAGAACAAAACGGTCGTGCTCGGCCTGGTCAGCTCCAAGGTCGCGAAGCTGGAGAGCGGCGATGAGATCGTTCGACGCATCCAGCAAGCCGCCCAGTACGTGCCGCTCGAAAATCTAGCACTCAGTCCGCAATGCGGCTTCGCCTCGACCCTGGAAGGCAATCTACTGACCGAAGACGACCAGTGGGCGAAGCTGCGGCTCGTCGTAGAGACAGCCCGCCGCGTGTGGGGCTAGACGAGGTCGGGTCTTTCGAGCGAACAGGGAGGTGTCCGCAATGGCAGAAATTGTGCTCGGTGTCGGTTCGTCGCACGGGCCGATGCTTTCCACTCCGCCCGACATGTGGCACTTGCGGGGCGAAGCCGACCGCAAGAATCCGCGGCATTTCTATCGCGGCGAAGCCTACGATTTCGAGAGATTGCTGGCTGTCCGCCGACCCGGCTTTGCCGCCGCCGTGACCATGGAGGAACGCAAGAAGCGCTACGATGCTTGTCAGCGCGCGCTCGATCAGTTGGCCGCCAAGTTCGCCGAGCTGAGGCCGGATGCGGTGGTGATCATCGGCAACGACCAGCGCGAGCTTTTCACCGACGAAAATACGCCCGCATTTCTGGTTTTCACGGGTGGCAAAATCGAAAACGTCCCCGAGACAGAAGAAGCCAAAGCCAAGATGCCCCCGGGAATCGCCATCGCCGAAATCGGGCATTGTCCTCCGGGTGGCGCGGTCTACGACGGGCAGACAGATCTTGCGCTGCACATCGTACATTCGTTGATCGACCAGGAATTCGACGTCTCCGAATCCTCCAAACTGCCGAAGGTAAACGGCCACGAGCACGGAATACCGCACGCATTCGGGTTTCTCTACCGACGCATCATGGCGGACAATCCTCCGCCGAGCGTGCCGCTTTTCCTCAATGCGGGTATCCCGCATAATCTTCCGCGCATTGGACGCTGTTTGAAATTTGGTCGCGCGCTCATGAAAGCGATCGGAAGCTGGAAGCAGGATGCCAAGGTCGCCGTGTTTGCCTCCGGGGGACTGACACATTTCGTGATCGATGAGGATCTCGATCAGCGTGTCATCAAAGCCATGGCGTCTCAAGATGAGGGTGGACTCGCAGCGATTCCGGAAAGCTACTTGCTGGGCAATACCTGCGAAATTCGAAACTGGATCCCGCTGTCGGTCGGCATGAACTCGCTTGGGAAGAAAATGAATCTGGTGGATTATGTGCCGTGCTACCGCACTGAGGCCGGCACCGGCAATGCCATGGGTTTTGCCTATTGGCAGTGAGCCATTGAGGCGAGAGATGACGAGCGGAGCACCGAACAACGAATTGGTCGTGCGATTAAGCAAGCTGGATGCCTGCGCAGTTTCCGACGCCCTCGACAAGGTCGGTTTGAAGGGAGCCGTCGTCGGGTTGAAGGCCATGACCACGATTCGCCGCATCGCGGGAAGGATTGTCACGATCAGGCTGGGGGTCGGAGATCCCCCGCCGGGGCCTAAGCGGCACATTGGCACGACTGCAATCGAGTCCGCGCGGCCCGGCGACATCATCGTCGTCGAGCAGCTCAGCGGAATCCCTGCAGCAGCCTGGGGCGGTATTCTTTCCCACGGCGCAAAGTTGGGCGGACTTGCTGGGGTGATTGCCGAGGGACTGGTGCGAGATATTGATGAGGCGCGCCAGCTGGATTTTCCCGTCTATGCGCGTGGCGCGACCGCCCTGACGGCGCGCGGGCGCATCGTCGAACTCGCCAACAATCAGTCGATCCGGATCGGTGATGTGCAGGTGAAGGCGGGCGACTACGCCGTGGCCGACAGCAGCGGCGTCGTATTCGTTTCCCTAGAGAATATCGAACAGGTTCTGGCAACCGCAGAAGACATTGCCGCGCGTGAGGCGCGCATGGCTGAGGCTCTCTACGCCGGGCAACCGATCACAGAAGTCATGGGCGCGCACTACGAAGACATGCTGCGCCGTTGAGGATGCCCTTTGTCTACCCGAGACCTGCAGGTCGAACGCGCTAGCAAGCTCGACACGTCCACAATCTCCGATGCGCTGGATCGGCTCGGCATCGTCGGCCAGTGTCTCAACATCAAGCCGCGCCATCCGCGCTTTCGCCTGACAGGTCGCGCGTTTACCATGCTTTACGGCCCGGCGGGGAAGCCCGCAGGCACCGTCGGTGACTACATCGATGATGTTCCGCCGGGTTCGGTCATTGCGATCGACAACGGCGGCCGCGAGAACGCAACCGTTTGGGGCGATATCCTTACCGAAATTGCGCATCGGCGAGGAATTGCGGGTACCGTGATTGACGGCGCCTGTCGTGATACGGCGCTTTGCCTCGAACTCGGTTATCCGGTCTACAGTCGCAGCTATTCGATGCGAACCGGCAAAGACCGCGTGCAGCTGGATGCCACCAATGTCGCCGTCAATATCGGAGATGCCCGCGTCGCGCCCGGAGATATTCTTCGCGGCGACGCCGACGGGGTTGTGGTGATTCCGCAGCAGCAGGAGATGGAGATACTGGCGGTGTCGGAGGAAATCGACGCTGCTGAAGCTGCTATTCGAACAAGCGTTCGGAGCGGAAAGCGCCTGGAGGAAGCCCGGAAGGAATTTGGCTACCACCAACTGCAGACAAAGCGGACCTCGTGAGCTTGGCGCGCGATACTCATTCCGGCTGCAGGTGCGGCTGCCGAGCGCCGGAAATCCATCCAGACACCAAACAGAAGGTAGCACCGAACATCAACGCGATTCTTACGCCACGAATCGTCACGCCTCCATGTGCGGTCAGGGTGAAGATCACCGCGACGATGGAAACGCCGATCGACTGCCCCAACAGGCGCGACATCGTGCTGATGCCGCCGGCACCGCCGCTGCGTTCTTTCGGCGCACTGGCCACCATGGCGCGGTTGTTGGGCGCACCGAAGAAGCCGAATCCGCAGCCCCCTAAAGCGGCCCTCCAGACAATCTCGCGGGTCGTCGGATGGGGCGGAAGCGTCGCGAGCAAGATCAACCCCAGCGACATCGCAGCCATGCCGACCGGCCCCAGCACCCGGATCGGATAGCGGTCGGCGAGCCTTCCCGCGACGTGGGACATGACTCCACCAGCCAGCGGCCAAGGTGTCAGCAGAATGCCAGCCCACACTTGTGAAAATCCAAAGGCCTCGATGAAGTAAAACGGAAGCACGACGAAGGCCAGACCCTGCGCCATGAAGGTGCATAGCGAGGCAGCGGAGGAAAGCGCGAAGATCGGCCGCTTGAACAAGTCGATCGCCAGCATCGGAATATCCAGGTGCATTTGCCGTTTGACGAGCACCGTTAAGAGGATCGCCGAGCCCATCAACTCGGCTGCCACAATGGACAGGTTCTGCAAGTTGCCGATGCCGTCGATGCCGCGAATCAACAGTGTCACGGCCACGGCGTTCAGCGCAGCGCTCCAGAGGTCAAACCGATGGTGCGTCCCCTCGGCGGGCGCGAGGAATCGCTGGGACAAGCTCAGCGAAAGCAGGCCAAAGGGAATATTGATGGCGAAAAGCCAGTGCCAGGAAGCAACGGAGAGAACCGCCGAAGCAATGCTGGGTCCTGCTGCAGCCGATGTAAACACCACCATTCCGCCCAGGCCAATGCCGCGGCCGAGGAGTGCGCGTGGATAGGTGTAACGCATCACAGCGGCCGACGCGCTCCAGATGCACGCGGCACCAACGCCCTGGAAAGTGCGAGCCAGAATCAGGGTATTGAGGGAGTGAGGTAGAGAGCAACCCACCGAGGCTATCGTGAACAGGCCCAGCCCGGTTTGATAGACACGCTTGTAGCCGAAAATGTCAACCAGCGAGGAGAACGGAACTACGCAGATTGCAACCGCCAACAGAAACGCGTTTACGACCCAGATCGAGACGGCAGGGCTGGCGTGAAGCTGCCTTGCAATGTTAGGGAGCGCGGTGTTGGCGATGTTTCCATCCAGGACGGACATGGAAAGTCCGATGCAATAGGTGAGCATCGCCCACCGACGCCGCTCGGCGGGTAGGCCGTCGGTCGATCCTATAGCCCCGGGAACTTCGAACGTTACCTCGGACATGTCCCCGGTTCCGATCCCGGCTGAAAATGGCCTGGCAAAATGGAACGGTCGCAGATCAAGTTCGTCGCCCGCGAATCAACTGGATGGCTTCCGGCAGAGCGGCGCCCGATGAATCTGCACCCGTGGCGGATGAGCCGTTGGCGGAGGCTTCTTCTGCCAAACGATCTCCTTCGCCCGGAGCTAGAAACAGATTCGCCTCCACACCGTGCTGCTTCGTGTAGAGGTCATAGTAGCGGCCTGACAAAGCCAGCAGCGATGCGTGGGTGCCGCGCTCGACAATCCGACCCGCTTCGACGACAAGGATCTGCCCGGCACGACGAATCGTCGACAACCGGTGAGCAATCACGAACGTTGTCCGCCCGCGCATCAGGTAGCGCAGACCCTCCTGAATCAAGGCCTCGGACTCGGAATCCAAGCTCGACGTGGCCTCGTCGAGAATCAGAATCCGAGGGTCTGCTAGAATCGCTCGCGCGATCGAGACCCGCTGCTTTTGGCCTCCGGAAAGTTTCACGCCGCGCTCGCCAACGACGGTGTCGTACTTCTTTTCAAATCCCTCCGCGAATTCATCGACGCGAGCAATCCGGCAGGCTGCCAGAATTTCGTCCTCTGTGGCAAGCGGGCGAGCAAAGGCCACGTTTTCACGAATTGTCCCGTCGAACAAAAAACTGTCCTGCAAAACCATTCCGAGTTGCGTGCGATAGGAATCCAGACGCACCTTGGCCAGATCCACGCCATCGACGAGCACCCGCCCCGCCCTCGGCACGTAGAACGCCGCGATCAGGCCGATGATCGTGGATTTCCCTGCGCCCGATGGGCCCACGAAGGCCGTCACTGTGTCGGGCTGCGATTCAAACGAAACGTCGAACAACACTTGCTGGCCGGTCTCATAGGAAAAATTCACGTGTTCAAAAACGACCTGCGCATCGACACGGTGGAGCTGGATGGTCCTTTGCGGATCCGAGTCCTCCGGTTTCTCGTCCAAGACCTCACGCGTACGCTCAAGGCCCGCCAGTGCCTCCGTCATCAGAGGACCAATGCCAACGACCTGTGCGACCGGCGCGATCATCATGAGAAGAAAAGCGTTGTAAGAGAAGAAACCGCCCGCGGTCATCGTACCCGCCAACATTTTCCTGGCGCCGAGAAACATGATCGATGCGCTGACGATTCCCATCAAGATCGTGGCGGAGGCACTCATCAGCGACGTTGCCGTCAGCGTCTCGAGTACGTTGTCCAGCAGACGCTGTACACCGGACTGGAAAACGATTTCCTCGCGGTCCTCGGCGTGATAGCCCTTCACGACGCGAACGCCGCTGAGCGATTCGGTGAGCCGCCCCGTCACTTCGGCGTTGATCTTCGGTCGAGCGCGGTAAATTGGGCGAATCTTTTTGAAGGCCCGGCTGAGGCTCATCGCAAAGACGATCAAAAAGAAGGCCGCGGCGGCCGTCATCTCAACGCTCACGCGTAGCAGGTAGATCAGAGCGAAAATCGCCGTCATGAGTCCGCCCGCAAAATCAACCAGTCCGGTGCCGATCAAATTTCGTATGCCTTCGACGTCGCTCATAATGCGGGAAACCAAGGCGCCTGTCTTATTGGCGTCGTAATAGGCTACAGGAAGCCGACCGATGTGAGCCTGCACCTTGATGCGCAGTTCGGTAATCATGCGCTGCGAAGACTTCGACAGGAGCTGGGTCAAAGAATACGAAGTCAGCGCCTGCATCAGCGTGGCAGCGGCCAACGCCAGGACCAACGGCACCAGAAGGGTCACCTGGCGCTTCTGAACGACGTCGTCGAGCAAGTACTTAGGAGTCGCCGGAAGAATCAGTCCGCACAGGCGGTTGATCGCCATCAACAGGAATCCCAAAAGCAAGATCCCCCACCGCGGTTTGATAAGCTCCCAGACATGCGGCAGCAATTTCCACGGCGATTGCTTTGGCCGATTCTGTTCGCCCCCGGGCGATGGGCCCGAACGCCCAGCCCGCCGTGCTTCTTGGCCCGATTGATGGGAAGGAAACGCCCTCATTCCTGTTGTCCGAGCGAATCGAAACGATTATAACGGAAGCCCTTTATGGGCGCGATGCTTGGTGGCCCAACGGAAACGGCCGCGAAGCGCCTTTTCGGCGAGATCACAAGGTCGTGGTCATATCGCTCGACGTACCACCAGCGGCGGGGACGTAACACTGACGCGTGTAATCCATGACCATGCGATCGGCGTTGAATCGCCAGCCCAGGGTTCGAATGGTCCGCTTCATTCGCTTGATCCAACCGCGCGGCAGGCCGTCTCGGTCGCGCTGGTAATAGAGCGGAACCACCTCTTCGCGGAGTACACGGTATAAATCGTCGCTATCGCGTGTGTCGTGAATGCACACATCCGAGTGAGTTTTTCCTGCCCCGATCGCGAATCCGTTCAAGCCGTCGTACGCCTCGGCCCACCATCCGTCGAGGATCGACAGATTCAAACCTCCGTTCAAAACGACCTTCTGCCCGCTCGTGCCGGACGCTTCCAGCGGTCGCCTCGGATTGTTCAGCCAGACGTCCACACCCTGTACGAAATGGCGGCCAACGTTCACGTCGTAGTCTTCGACGAACACAAATTTGTCCCTAAACTTGGGATCTCGCGCTAACTGGGAAATCTGCTGCAGCACGCGCTTGCCCGGATCGTCGAGCGGATGCGCTTTCCCCGCAAATACGAACTGCACGGGATGCTTGGCATCGTTCATGATCGACGCCAACTTGTCCATATCGGCCAGGATCAGGCTCGCTCTTTTGTACGTCGCAAAGCGGCGTGCAAACCCGATGGTCAGCGCGTCGAGGCTGAGAATCCGCTCGAGCGCTTCAAGGGCGGCCAGGGGTTCGCCTCGTAACTCGGCCTGCTGGATCGCTCGCCGCCTCACAAATTCCAGCAGGCGCGCTTTCAGGCTCAGGTGGGTTTCCCAGAGCTCGCCATCATCCACGCTTTCAATGCCTTCCCAGATCCGCGCCTCACTGCCGTGCTCGTGCCAACCGGCACCCAAGTGGCGGTCGTAGAGGCGAAACATCTGCGGTGCAAGCCAGGTCGGAACGTGCACTCCGTTTGTGATGTGTCCGATGGGCACCGCATCCTCAGCTCGTCCCGGATAAAGGCCCGTCCACATGGCGCGCGACACCTCACCATGCAGGGTCGAGACAGCGTTGGCTCGCCGCGACAGCTTCAGCCCGAGCACGGTCATGCAGAACGCCTCGGTCGAATCGTCCGGGTGTTCGCGCCCGAGCGCGAGCAATTGCTCGGCCGATAGTCCCAGGCTTTCGCGCAACGGCCCGAGATGCTCCTCGACTAGGCTGGGTTCGAAACGGTCATGGCCTGCCGGAACAGGGGTATGGGTTGTGAAGACGGTCTGTCGGGAAACGCGGGGCACGGCCTGCTCGAACGAAAGGTTCTCATCGAGCATCCGGCAACGGATTGCCTCGAGTACTCCAAATCCACTGTGGCCTTCATTTAGGTGAAGAACTCCCGGAGTAATTCCCATCGCTCGGAGGGCTCGGTACCCTCCCACGCCTAGCAATAACTCCTGACGAATCCGCACGCGCCGGTCGCCACCATATAAGCGTGAGCTGAGATCTCGGTCTTCCGGACCGTTCCCGTCCGCGTTGGAGTCAAGCAGAAACAGGTCACAACGTCCTGCCCGCAAGCGCCAGACCTTGGCTCGGATGGCGTCGCTGTGCGTCTCGATTTGCACAGTCACAGGCTCGCCGTTCGCTCCAATGGCGCGCTCCATCGGCAATTGGTTGACGTCTGTCTGAAGATACTCCTCTTGCTGCCAACCGCTTCGGTCCAGCCTCTGTCGGAAATAGCCCTGGCCATAGAAAAGGCCCACCCCGACCAACGGGATATCCAAGTCCGAGGCGCTCTTTAGGTGATCGCCTGCGAGGATGCCCAAACCGCCCGAATAGATCGGAATCGATTCATGCAGGCCGAATTCAGCCGAAAAGTACCCGACCGGCCGGGGCCGCAGAATCCCTGCGTGCCTTGTACCCCAAGTATGGTCGCTTTCCAGATACTCCCGCAGGCGGCGATAGGCATAATTGATCCGGCTGTGGAGCACCTGCTCGGCCGCGCGCCGCTCGATCTCTTCCATGGGGATCTCGGAAAGCAAGGCGACGGGGTTGTGATTGAGCTCGCGCCAACGAATCGGATCTAAGTCGAGGAACAAGCTTGTCGACTCAGGATCCCAGCTCCACCACAGGTTGCGCGCGAGCGCCCACAACCGCTCTTGGATAGGCACGATGAAGCGCTCGACATTGCGGGCTTCGCTTACGACCGGGGCAACCTGGGAAGAGGCCTCTACGAGCAAGCGGATTTCATCGTCACTGAACGCCCGCGGCTCGATGGTTTGAACGACCAGCACTCCCTGCAAAACACCCCGATCGATCAAAGGGACACCTAGAAACGAGTGATATTCCTCCTCGCCTGCCTCCGGGAAGTACTTGAATCGGGGATGGCTTTGAGCATTTTCCACAGCGACAGGATGGACTTCTTCGGCGACCAGACCCGCCAAGCCTTCTGTAAGCGCCATCCGCAGCGTACCCACGCACTGAGGGCGAAGTCCCAAGGTGGCTGCCAAGACCAGGTTGTTGCGGTCCGGCTCGAGCAGATAAGCCGAGCACACGTCGGTATGGAAGCGCTTGGCAATCAGCGCAACGACGTTCATCAGTGTCTCGGCGGGTCTGCCACCTTCTTGCGTCAAGTTGGCGATCTCCTCCAGAGGCAGGACGTGTATCGAGCCGGAGGTCGGCGCGCTGGCGCCCGCATCCGCAACCACACCACCCTTTTTGGCTGCCCCCCGGGCCCGCGAAAGGCTCATGGCACCCATCCTATTTATCTCATAACCGAAGTGTTTGCTGATGACACCCCGCGGCTACGTCACCGACAAGCAACCCCCTGCCCTCGGCTTGCCGGGAACGGCGAACACTGGCACGCTCGCCAGCGCGACTCTAGATGCGGCCCATTCGGCAGTCCAATCCAAATTGCTGATGACAACCATAAACCCTACCAGCACGTCGGCAGCCTTCCTGGTGTAAGCTGCACCCGAGAGGTCTGTAAATCTGCCACACGGATCGTGAAAGCCATGACCGAAAAAATCAAGAAGAGCAATATGGAGTGGCGCTCGAAGCTGACCGAACAGCAGTACCACGTCACCCGAGAGAAAGGCACAGAGCCGCCGTTTACGGGCCAGTACGAGAGCACGGAAACCGAGGGAGTTTACATGTGCGTTTGTTGCGGGCAGCCGCTGTTTTCTTCCGACGCGAAGTACCACTCTGGATCCGGCTGGCCCAGTTATTACCAGCCGATTGCCACAGAGAACATCCAGATGGAACGCGACGCGAGCCATGGCATGGCCCGCACCGAGGTCGTCTGCAGCCGTTGCGATGCCCATCTGGGTCATGTCTTCGAGGACGGCCCCGCGCCGACCGGTCTGCGCTTTTGCATCAATTCAGCTGCATTGAAGCTGAACGAGAAAAAATAGGTCTGGCCTTCCCTTCTAGGCTAGTGGTTAAACAGCAACAGGTTGGGATGCAAGTCGGTTGAATCGGTCGAAATCACGCGAAAACTCGAGGGCGAGACGATGTAGAAAACCCCGGTGGCAGGAATCCCGTCCGGCACCGTACCGGTTGTCACAAGCGTGCCACGCCCACTGGCCGCCAACGTCGCAAACATTGCCGAAAAGAGCTGGCCCAGGCTGGGAGCGCTTGTCGCCGGCGGATCGATTGCGTCCACGACGCCGGAAAGGTTACCGCTGCCGCTCCCAACCACCTGACCGATCACATTCTTCATTTGTGTGTCGACGACCAAGGGCGCCCCCAGGGCATAACTGCCTTGGACAGACGCACTGGAAAAGCTCGGGCCACCAGACTGCTGCTCCAGCAGCCCGGTCGTGACACCGGCATCGCTGCCCAGCAGGAAGCCCGTTCCGGATCCTGTTAGGTACGCCGTGGCGACGCGCGTCTGCGCCGGCGTAGAACCAAGACCGGTAAACACGGCTCGGCCATTGCCGCTTAGTCCAATCGTACAAGTGCCCGTAAACGAAGGAGAGGTCAACGTCCCACTGTTATTCTCGTCATAGCTCAAGGTTACCGGCGTGCTGCCGTCGCAGGTCGTAGCCGTCAGAAGTCCGGCGAAAACATCGGAGTCGCCCGAGCTATTCACCCCGATGCCGCTGGTGACGCTCGTGCCTTGAAGGACCGTCGGGCCAAAGACCACGCCGGGGTTTTGGAGGATCATCTCGCCCCCAAGCCGATTGAGCGCAGGTGTGCCGGGCGAGCATATGCCGGTCGTGGAGTTACTGTCGCACTCCATGAAGTACAGGTCCGACGGCGAGACGAATAGGAAGACAAAATTCAGCGTGGTCTGTCCATTCGAGAGAGGGAACGTCAGCGAGGCTGTACCCGTGCCTCCGGAGATGGCTCCGAAGGTTCCGGTAAGGGTAGCCGCCGAGGAAAGGGTGCCCGCGTCGTTGAAGTCGCCTGTTCCCGGCAACAGCGTGTTGGAGCTCCCATTGGCTACGATCACGCCGCCCAGCGCCGCAGGCTTGCCAGTGATATCCTGGCCTGAGAACAAGAATGCATAGTGCCCGGCGAAATCGGTACTTGAAAAACCCGAGCCCATCTGAGGTTTGAACGTGGCTTCGCCATGTGTGTGGAAGCTAGTGTCGGTGTTCGTTTTCGTGGAATTGTCTTCAAAAAAGTAGCCGCCTCCGGTCGAATCGAGAACCAACTCGTAGTCCTCCGTCAATGGCGCCTGGTTGGCAAACGTCGAGATTAATTCCATCACGCCGCGGCCATCGGAGCCGATCGAATAGGTGCCCGTGACGGTCGCGCCTACCACGATGCCCGATATTCGATTGGCATTTTCGCTTCCAGCCGTTATATTCCCCTTGCCGTCCGCCGTGAACTGGCCGGTGATCACCACCGACCCGTCTTTGTCAAACCCGGTGAAGAAAAACGCATAGGGTCCTTGGAAAAGGGCGTCGTTGCTCATGCTGTTTGCGTTGGCAGTGACCGCAATGCTGAACAGTGCTGTCTTCGTCACTGCCGGGATTTCCGAATCTGTCACTGCCACGGTGAAATTCGACGTACCCGCGAGGATGGGTGTGCCCGAAATGTTCCCGGTTCCATTGTTCTGGGTGGTGAGAGTCAGCCCGGCTGGAAGCTGCCCCGCCTGAATGCCCCAGGTATACGGCGGCACTCCGCCGGTAACGTTCAAAGGGCCACTGTATCCCATCGCGGTTGTGCCGTTGGGCAGACTCGCGGTCGTGATCTGAAGCGGTGGCGGTGGCTTTATGGTGATCGAAAGCGGCAGCGGAGAAGCAGGCGCCACCTGGTGTGTGGGCAACGCTGAATCCTGCACCTGAACCGCGAAACAGTAAACTCCTGCCTGTGCGGGCGAGCAGGACGATCCTGTAACCGCCCCCGGCGTGGGAACTCCGTTGAAAATGCCGGTAGAGGAATTAAAGGCGATTCCCGGTGGCAAACTGCCTACAGGCGTCAGAGTCCAGGTAAGAGGCGGCACCCCGCCTTGCGCGACCACTGAGGCGTTGTAGGCTGCGTTGACCTGGCCGGCCGGCAGGGGTGTCGTCAGGACGGAAAGCGGCGGGGGTGGGTTGATTGTAATCTGATACGTTTGGCTGGTGGGAGCGGCGGCGGCACTTGGATTGTTCGTGTTGTCGATTACTGTCACGGTGAACGTGGTAGTGCCCGAGCCGCACGGTGTTCCAGAAATCGTTGCCATCGTCGCGGTGGTAGAACTCGTCATCGTCAGGCAAGCGGGAAGAGGTGGCTGGTTAAAGGCGTAGGGTGAAACGCCTCCCGTGAATGAAATTGTTACTTGGTTCGACGCCGACGAAATGTAGGGCACGCCGTTCTGGCCATTCGGCAAGACGCACGGGGAAATGAGGGAATCGGGGGGTGGATTCGGAGGATTACAGTTCGTCAAGGTAAAAGCTGGCGGCAGCACGACCGTAATCGACGCCGTCTTGGTGGTCGAGGGGTTCGTTATAGAGGTCGCGGTCAGCGTGACTGTCAGCGACGCGGACAGACCGCTGGGGGGCGTGTAGGTGACCGAGAATGGCAGGTTGTTCGTCAGAGTGCCACACGCGCCCGGACCCGTGCCGGTGCCCGAGCAACTGGTTTGCGTCGCCAGCTCCCAAGTGACACCCCTGTTCGCCGTGTCACCGCCCACCGCGGCTGTGAAATTGAGAGTGGGAAGAACGGGCGGAGTGGCAGTCGGATCGCTTTCGTCGACCGAGAGTACTCCGTTCATCGTTGTCAGCGTGATGGAGATGGTCTGGCTGCTGCTGCTGCAGCCAAGAAGAGAAATCACAGCAAACGCAACTAGGCCGGCCGCAAAACCTCGAACAGCCGTCATTCAGCCACCAGAATTGCAAGCATCCAGTTTGCTCCGTTCTTTGACCCGGCCACACGCCTCACTTTGCAGTTCGACGAAACGAGTTCAATAACAAAAGGGCCGGAGCGTGTCAACGCACATCTGCCGCAGAAAACCCTTTCCGACGGCGCGCCCACACCCAGCAAGCGCATCCAGACGCACACCACCCTCGTTGACAGGGCGTGATTCAGGCATGTGGATGCTGCTGAGGCGGGACTCGTTGCCTGTCCACTGCCGGAGGGCGAGCCGGCACGGCAACATTTCCGCGCTCCGGTGGCATCGTATGACCAGGGGCGAGGGCAGGCTCGAAATCGGATTAGGCAGAGTTTTTTCGTTTTGTACTCTTTTTTGGTATAAAAGACGGTCCGGCAGCTTTCCGGGCAGTTCCGCAGTGCCTCTTAATTCCTTTTTATTCGGAGGAGTGCATTGATCGAAGTTCAGGATTTGACCAAGGCCTATGGCCCGGTCACGGCGGTGGATCACGTCTCGTTCAGCGTACATGAAGGTGAGATTCTTGGCTTTCTCGGTCCCAACGGCGCAGGGAAAACCACGACCATGCGCATCCTTACCGGGTATCTGCCGGCAACGTCTGGCACAGCGAAAATTGCAGGTTTTGATGTCACCACCAATTCTTTGGCGGCGCGCCGCCACTTGGGGTATCTGCCCGAAAATCCTCCGCTTTATCCCGACCTGACCGTAGAAGGCTATCTTGATTTCGTCTTGCGGATCAAGAATGTGCCCCCCGACAAGCGAGCCGCGCGCATTACCGACGCCCTGGAGAAGACCAACCTGGGGGACAAGCGCCATGAGCTGATCAAGCGGCTTTCGCGCGGCTACAAGCAACGCGTCGGCCTAGCCCAGGCGCTGGTGCACGATCCTCTCGTCATCGTCCTGGACGAGCCCACCGTAGGCCTCGATCCGAAGCAGATTATTGAAGTGCGCCATTTGATCAAAAACCTCGCAGGAACGCACACAATTATTCTTTCGACGCACATTCTGCCCGAGGTCAGCATGACGTGCGACCGCGTGGTGATCATCAACAAAGGCAAAATCGCTGCTATCGACACCCCTCAAAACCTGACCATGCAGCTGAAGGGTGCCCAGAGAATCGTCATTGAAGCGCAGGCGCCGGAAAAGCCTTTACAGGAATTGCTGGCGGAAATTTCCGGGGCCCAGTCGGTCGAAGTGAGTCCCGCGCGGGCTAGTGGCCACGTGACAGCCACGATCGAAGCGGCGTCGGGAAAGGATATTCGCAGCCTGGTCGCTGCGAAGGTCGTGGAAAAGGGTTGGCCTTTGTACGAACTCCGCGGCGTGAGCCTGAGCCTCGAAGATATCTTTCTCGAGCTCACGACCGACGACGCGGAACACGCCCAGGAATCGAACGAGTCGGAGAAGACGAAATGATGCGCAGCCTATATGCGATTTACCGCAAGGAGATGGGCCACTACTTCGTTTCTCCCGTCGCCTACGTGGTAGTCGCCATGTTTCTTTTTGTGAGTGCTTATTTTTTCAATCTGTATGTGCGGGAAATCGTAGAGCAGTCCTTCGGCATGCCGGCTGATTTTGACGCACCCGCCCAAGTGCTGCGGGCCTTTCTTGGATTGCTCGCATTGTTGAGCCTGTTCCTGATGCCCATGGTGACGATGGGTCTGTTTGCAGAGGAGCGCAAGCGCGGCACGATGGAGCTGCTGATGACTTCGCCGATCCGCGAGGCCGATATCGTGTTGGGAAAGTTTCTGGCGTCGGTCACGCTGTTCGCCGTGATGCTGCTCCCGACAGGCCTCTACGTCGTCTACATTTGGTTTCACACTGATCCCAGAGCACCCCTTGGCATCGTCCTGTCGGGCTATTTGGGCATCCTGCTGTTTGGAAGCTGTTTGCTGGCGTTGGGCTCGTTTATCTCCTCACTAACCGAAAATCAATTGATTGCCGGCGCCTTAACCTTCGGCCTGTTCCTGTTGCTTTGGGCACTGGATTTTGGCTCACGCGGAGCAGAAAGCCCTCTGGGCCAGACCGTACAGTATCTTTCGGTGATCGAGCATTTCGAGGACTTTACGCGAGGGATCATCGATACCTCGGGCCTGGTTTACTACCTCAGCTTCATCGTGTTTTTCATTTTTCTGACGGTGCGGTCGATTGATTCGCTTCGTTGGCGGAGGGCCTGAATCAATGAAGTGGACGCGAAATCAGCGGGCTGAATTCATCTCCACGATCGGTGTGGCCGCGGCCATCGGCGGCTACGTCGTGTACGCTTATCAACGGGAGTTCCGGCTCCCCAGCAAGATCCTGTTCATCGCTGGCGGCGTACTGTTTTTGGCCGGAATCATTCTGGGTTTCGGCGGGATCCTAAAATTTTTCTCGCGGCGGTCCTCCCAACTCGGAACAAACACGACTATTCTTTCGCTCGCCGTTCTTTTCATCCTCGGACTCCTGAACTTCGTCGGCTATCGCCATCACAAGCGCTTTGACTTGACCACGGAGAAGCTCTACACACTGTCCGATCAAACCAAGAGAGTCGTTGGCGCCCTGAACCAGGACATCACGATCGTGCGGTTTGCCAAGAACCAAGACGCCCAGCTCGCCGACTTGATGAAGGAGTACAAGAACGTCAGCCCGCATATCAAGTTCGAGGACGTTGACCCAACACAAAAGCCCGAAATCGCTCAGCAGTATGGCGCCACGCACGTGGGCGACGTCATCGTGGCGGCCGGGATGAAACATCAGCCCATCCAGCCATCGGGTCTCGAAGGTGGCTACTCGGAACAGGACGTGACCTCGGCGATCATGAAGGTCACGCGTAATAGCGTAAAGATGGTCTGCTTCGTCACCGGGCATGGCGAAAAATCTTTGAGCGACAACGACGCGCAGGGGTATAGCCAGGTCCAACAGGGGCTCATGAAAGAGGGCTACAACACCAACTCCATTAACCTGGTCAAAGAGAATGGTGTGCCGGCGAGCTGCGATATCCTGGTGATCGCCGGTCCCACCGGGGGCTATTTCCCCCAGGAGACCGCATTTGTTGCCAAGTATCTGGATGACGGCGGCAAGGGACTGATCGAGATCGATCCCGAGACAGATCCCAAGCTCGGCATCATTTTTCAGGCTTGGAACATCCAGGTCGGAGACAACGTTGTCGTGGATGCAAGCGGTGTGGGCCGTTTGTTCGGCACCGGTCCCGCCACGCCCCTGGTGGTCGATTATGGCGACAGCCCGATCACCAAGACTCTTCAGGGCGGCATGACCTTCTTTAACCTTGCTCGCACCGTTTCCATCGCAGACAAATCCAAGTCTGATCCTCAGGCCGTCGAGATTCTGAAAACCTCGGAGCGGAGTTTCACGATTCCAAAACTCGTCCGTGAGGTGCAGTTCGACCCCAAGACGGCGGGGCCACTTTCGCTGGGCGTCGCGGCCAACCGTGCCGCGGGCGATAAGAGCGCGCGTCTGGTCGTAATCGGTGATTCCGACTTTGCTGAAAACCAGTGGCTCGGCCTGCAGCGCAACGGGGATCTCTTCTTCAATACGATCGATTGGCTCGCGCAGGATGAGAACCTTATCTCGATCCGCCCGAAATCGCCGACGGCTCGACACGTCACCCTCACCGAGAGCCAGATGGCCAGCCTGCAGTGGCTCGAGCTTTTCTTTCTTCCGGGGGTCGTGGTCCTAATGGGCGTGGCGATCTGGTGGAAGCGCCGCTAGAGGGTTTGTCGAGCCATGATCATCAAGAAAACCACACTCATCATCTTGGCCCTCGCCGCCATGCTGGCAGGAGGGGTCTACTACTTGGATTGGAAACGCGGGGGCGAGGAGAAGGCCAGCCCTGCGAAGCGCGCCTACTCGATGCAGGCCTCTGACGTCGTCTCGCTTACCCTTGCTCACCCCACACAGCCGAGCGAGCCCGCCATCCACTTCGCCAAACGCGGCGGCTCGTGGCAGATTGTCGCACCCATCGAAACGAGCGCCGACGAAGCCTCCATCGACGGTCTGTGCGATCAGCTCGCGGGAGCGGACATTTTCGAGACCGAGCCCGGCACACCCGACCGACTGAAGGCTTTTGGCCTCGACCCACCGCGAGCCTCGCTCGAATTTCAGCTCAGCAGTGGAGCCATGCATACCGTGCTCATCGGGAATAAGACGTTCACGGGCGATTCGGTATACGCGATCATCGATGGCGCGCAGCAGGTTTCCCTGCTTCCCGTTCTTCTTTCGACCAGCGCCGCCAAGAATCTAGACACGTTGCGCGACCGCTCCATTCTCCATTTCGATAGTGGGCAAGCGGCGTCGTTCGCCATGAAGAACCCCTCGGGCGAAATCGAGGCTACCAAACAGAACGACCAGTGGAAGATCCGAAAGCCATCCGATGTATTGGCCTCGGAAGCTGCTGTCGACTCGCTGTTTCAATCCGTTCGAGACGCGACGATGATTTCGGTGGCCAGCGAGAAGCCGGATGATCTCGCTCATTATGGCCTTGTCAATCCGCCGATCTCGTTCAGCGTTATCGATAGGAAGGGCGCGCAGTACACCCTGCTAGTCGGCAAAAAAGATGGCGACGCATACTTTGCCCGTGACGTTGCCAGGCCGACAATCTTTCGCGTCAACGCCGATGTGTACAAGAAACTGTCCCAGAAGTTTGCCGACTTCCGCGACAAGAAGGTCGTGCACATCGATTCGGCAGACATTCAGACCATCGAGATCCGCAATGCGAACGGCTCTATCTCGCTGAGCCGCAAGAAGGATAGTCCGGACGACTGGGTTTTCGATGCTCCGACCGATCAGAAGGGCAAGCCCGCTTCGAGCTGGAAAATCCTCGATCCTCTCACGGGCCTAACGGCCGAAGATGTGATCGATCATCCCGCTCCGAGCTTGCTCGGACTGGAGGCAACTCCGGCCGTCACGGCCGTGCTGACGGGCAAAGACAGCAAACCACTGGTGGTTAAAATCTCAAGGGCTTCTGGCGACTTCGTCTACGCGCAGGAAACTGGCAGCCCGTCGCTTTACAAGTTGAAAAAAGACGCTCTCGAAACCTTGAACCTAAAAGCCGCTGACTTGGTCCCCTAAGGTGCTGGGCGTGGCCAGGTCGCGAGAAGCAGCACGTTGCCGTTTCGCGGCGACACGTGGATGTAGTAGACAAGCCCATTGCCGTGGACTTCGTAGAATCCTCGACGCTTGGGGTCGGGATGAATCGTCGCTCCACTGGACAGAATGTGCCGCAGAGCAAACACCGTTTCGGGCGGATGATGTCTTGGGTCTTCGATTCGTGGTTCGGTCGTCGAGCAGCAAGCCATTGGCGTTCGCCTCACTTCCAGTGGTTGATACGCGGGAATCGAGCGGAAAGTTTCCTGGCTCCGGCCTTGTCTCGGAGGAGGGAATTCGATGTCCGGCAGGTTTCAGCCGACTTCAGTAGGCATCAAGCAATAGAAAGAAGGTTAACCGTCAAACCTTTGCTACTTGTGCGCGATCCTTCGAACCTGCATAGTCTAAAGTGTACGAGGGTTACTCGATCGTGAGAAAAAAAGGAAAGGCCCGTAAGCCCACCCGAATCAGCCGGGATCGCCGCCGCAGGCACCGCCATTGGCAAGTCACGGTTTACTATCACGACGGTGAAAAGTTCGCGCGCGTCTATATCGATCGGGAACGCGCCCAGCGCTTCGCGGACCGCCAGAAAAAATCGCCTGTGGTTAAAGCAACCCGTATTGTCGAGGTGGACTGACCCCTTCGACGAGCTTTTTGATCCTGCCCGCCTCCGAACCCATCCGGTACCCGTTTTAGCCGACGATGCACGTATTAGGACATGGCAACTGGGCTTCTGGGGTGCGTGCATGCACAAGCGGCATCCGAAAAAAGTCAAACAGGAAGGATCGACTTGACCATGAAGGAGAATCAAGAACAGGGGAGTGCTCTCGCGCTGACACCCCGTTTTTCCCGTGCCGTGGACTACGCTCGTCAGATTCACGTTGGTTACCGTAAGGGCACGACCGTGCCCTATATGGCCCACTTGCTCGGGGTTGCTTCGCTTGTGATGGGAGAGAGCGGTCAGGTTCCTTTTCCCGTAACCGAAGATATGGTCATTGCGGCGCTGCTCCACGATGCAGTGGAAGATGAGGGAGGCCTACCCCGTCTCCACGATATCGAACAGAACTTTGGGCAAGAAGTGGCCAGAATCGTTGAAGGCTGCACGGACAGCTTTGAGGAGGACAGAAGCAAAAAACAGGATTGGGTAACCAGAAAGCGTTCCTACATTGAGCGACTCTGGATGGAGCCTCAGGACACGCTGTTGGTTTCAGCGGCGGACAAGCTCTATAACGCACGCGCAACGCTCGAAGAGTATCGAAGTGTTGGAGTGGAGGTTTGGAAGCGGTTGAAGCGCGGACGTTCCGAGCAACTGTGGTATTTCAACGAACTGCTGAAGGTGTACGATGGAAAATGCTCGCGTTGGCGGATTATTGAAGAACTCAGGCAAGTGATTTCAGAGCTTATCCGAGTGTCGGGAGGGGAATAGCGCCGATCGATGTGCCAAAGCGAATTCGATGCGGATTTCTTGGGCTCCTACTTCGTCTCGCTGATTCTTGGGGTCATCCTGGCTCGCTTTTCAAGGTCTTTCGCTGGCTATGGACCTGTTGCTATCCACGGTCGACAGGTGTAACTTCAGGTGTAGCGATCTTAGGATTCATCCAAAAGGCGGGATTCGTATAGTGGTAGTACGCCACCTTGCCAAGGTGGAGGCGAGAGTTCGATTCTCTTATCCCGCTCCATAGCTCTCCACCGGGCTGACGCGTGATCTCCGACGATCGCCTCCGCGAGTACGCCGAGCGCATCCTCTTGCTCGACTACACGCGCGGACTGCTTTACGCCTTGGGGTAACAGTCAGCTGCTAGCGCAGCCATCGCCAGTAAGCCCAAGGAAATCAGCCTGAGCCCGGATCGTCAACGTCAGGAAACATATAAGAGCGCATATTCATGGTCGCTCTTAGATCGAAAAAGCCCGAGGACGCACCGGCAGAGGAGCCAAGGACGGCCAGCCCCCAACAATCAAATCAGGTATACTCCTGAGCCTTTTCTAATGGAGAATTTCCATCGACAAAGTTCGGAAATTCTTCACCCGCCGGTGACGCCTCCTTGGACCGAATAGAACGCATTTCCCACGACGCTGTTGGGAGTCGGTCCAGGGCTGCCGGGGCCCGACAGGGCCGTGAAGCCAACACTCCCCGTTGCGCCTCTGAATTTGCCCGTTCCCTCCGTAACCGTTAACGTGCCACGGAACGGACCGAAGCCGAGAGCGTCACCGTTAGCTCCGTAATCGTAGTTCTGTCCAGAATAGGTTCCCGTCACGGAGTCTGTGCCGTTAGGAGCACTCATCTGGAAATACCCCTCGTAACTTCCCAAGCCCCCCGTCCCCCCTGCCGGGTTGTAACATTTTAGGACCTCAATGGTCATCGTGCCCTGCGATGTGTTGCCAATCCCCTGTGCTTCAATGTAGTACCCGCCCGCGTTGATACACGGTGCGCACTCTGGATAGCGGAGCATGCTTGGCAATGCGGGCTGTCCCCCGGGGTCGGGGGAGGGGCACGTCGCAAGTCCCTCGAACTCGACCGTAAAGTTTCCCGTGATTGCCACAGCCTCGTCAGATAGGGCCGCTCTGCTTGTCCGAGGAAGGGTCACCGCCGCCACCGCAGCCAGCGCAAGCGGAACTGACAAAATCGAGAAAGCATGTCTTCTTGAGACTACATTCGAGAATCCAATTCGCAACATTGTTTTCTTCTCCTTTCTCCACCATCAAAACGTGACTTTGGATTGGGCGTGGTTCGTTGTGCCGGCCGCGGTCGGGCCCGCACTTGTGTCGTTTTTAGCCGCCACTTCTTAGCCACGAGTACCGGGATTAGCCGCCGTTTGGCGCGCTTCGACTGCGCCGTGCTGTGCGCGTGGGCGCTCATAGACAAAGCACCGGCGTTCACTCCTCACCTAAAAAGGCGGGAACGGAGGCAGAAAACCGGAAGGTCCTGAAGGATTCTTGTATACTCGTATGCCAATCACCCCCGGGACTTTGGCGTCATTCCCCGTTTTCGGCTTATTCCTTTAGGGGCAATGGGGAGGAGTGGATGATCGTGCCCTCCACTGAGCAAGTCACCAAGCTGCTCCGGGCCTGGGGTGAGGGCGAGCAGGCGGCCTTGGACGAGTTGCTGCCTATCGTCCACCAGGAGCTCCGCCGCCTGGCCCGCAGATGCATGTTCGGGGAGCGCCTGGGCCACACCTTACAAACGACGGCGCTAGTCAATGAAGCCTACTTGCGGCTGGTGAATTCCAGGCGCGTCAACTGGCAGAATCGAGCCCACTTCTTCGCCCTCTCGGCCCAACTGATGAGGCGGATTCTGGTGGATTCCGCGCGTGCCCACAGGTCAAAGAAACGGGGCGCCGGGGTGTCGAAGGTAACCCTGGATGAAGCTCGGATCGGGCCGCAAGAGAAAAGTCAGGACCTGGTTGCGCTCGACGACGCGCTCACAGTATTGGCGGAGGTTGACGCCCGGAAAAGTCGGGTGGTGGAGTTGCGCTTCTTCGGCGGACTAAGCGCCGAAGAAACTGCCGAGATCCTGAAGGTTTCTCCC
>Ga0187783_10000044_pt1 | contig 98958 bp, 82 predicted proteins | sample 1015_SJ02_MP02_2_FD_132471 | JGI IMG/M metagenome (GOLD analysis project Ga0187783, IMG submission 132471) | Tropical peat soil microbial communities from peatlands in Department of Meta, Colombia - 1015_SJ02_MP02_20_MG | ecosystem: Environmental > Terrestrial > Soil > Wetlands > Peat | place... | reverse complement strand
GCTGGCAATCGTGCGCAGAGACGATGCAGCAGAGGACTGGTTCGCCGCAATACGGGCGCGAATCAGGTTGGGAATTGCGATCGCCGCGATGATCAAGATGATCGCCACAACGATGAGCAATTCAATAAGCGAAAAGCCTTTTACTCTTTTCCTCATGGTTGACTTTCTCCTTGAAATACGTCCCGGAAGGTATAGCAGGTCAATGTGCAAGATGGGTGCCAGGGAGTATCTCGGGAGTTACCGCTTAAGGAACAAACAACTATGGCTCGCCCTTTCAGCGACATACAAGACCCGAGCGAGCATCGATGGAGTGATTTGGCACCAACGGATTAGGGGCCCACAGACGAATTGACATTTTTTGGCACCCGCCATGACCTCATTCGTCACCCCTCGGCGGTACAACCGCACGCGTAGCACACGGGCGCTCTTGGCACGAAATCACGGAAGAAACGGGAATCAGCAAGGGAACCGCGAAAAGGGCCTTTTGTAGCTTGCCGAAGAGCTCTCGGCCAGCGGCAGCCAGTAATTGGTGTTCGGCCGTGCCCCGTTGAGTTGGTGTATGCGAAGAGATACTCGCGTTCAGCTCTACGATTTGCGACATAACCTACGGAACACGAGCGATTGAGACTGACACGGACCCGCTCACGATGATGCGCCTGATGGGCACGCCGATTTGATGACGATGCGGCTGCGGCGCAGAAGCGAAACGCCATCAAGAGTGACGGGACTCGCAGGTTAGGGCTGATGAATTGCTGTAACTTTGTGCTCTTCGATGCGTCGATGCGATCATTCTTGTTGCTCTCTTGCAACAAGGCATTCCGCGTCGAGGATGGCTCCCGCTCGGCCCGGAAGGGCCCGTCAGGTACCTTCACGCGCTGGGAAAACGCAACGATACCATGGTGATCGGTAAAGCCGATCAACTCCTGGCGCGCGGATTTTCTTGACCGACACTCGGTGGGATCGACGCTCGTCACTGACAAAGCGAATTAACCGTCATGGCGCGAAAAGGGAGTCAGCCTGAAGCGAAGAGGGAAAGACGCCGACCGACATCCCCATCTGAAGCAAGCTACGCGGCAGGACGTAGCTCAATGCGAAGGGAACATACCCCAAGAAGATTGGCTACGCGTGGGCGGCGCTGCCGCGGAAACTCGCGAGTGCTTGTCTCTCGTCCGCATAAGTAGGGAGGCAACGATCCAGGCCCATTACCTCTAAAACCACGCGGACATATCCCGTGGGATTCAGGATTTTCAGGCTGCCGCCATCGCGCATCAGAGTGACGTACGATTGAACCAGCGTGCTGATTCCCGTGCTATCCATCTGCGTGACGTCGGCGAGATTGACGAGAACCTCGCACGGCTTGCTTTTGGCAAGCTTGCTAAGCTCAGCCCTGAATGAATCGGAGTCAGCACCGATCAAGATGCGGCCCCACACATCGAGAATAGTAACGTTTCCGGATTTTCGCGCCGAAATCTGCAGGCCCATGTCGGGCCTCCTCGTGCCTATTGCGCGAGCTTAAGCCTGGCGCTCTACGCGGCCCTGTTCGCGCATTATAACGCCGCAACGATTCGTATTCACCCTTCAAATCCTGTCTGGCCATCTGATTGGCTATCTCGCTTGATGTGACCGCAAATCACCGGCGCTATTGGCGCAGCTATTTTTCGTTTTCAGCTATCTGGCTTGAGCGGATGTTTACGAAAAGCGGCGTATTCCGTGCGAAGCTCTACATTCACCCAAGCCTAGCGCGAAACAACCCCAAGACGAATGCGCATTCTCCGAAACGCCTTCGCGTTAGCGAGTCGCCAAGTTCTAGAGCGACGCCAGCGTCAGTAATCGAATGTTCTTGGGCTATAATCCAGCCCCAAATGGCCTGGCCTCCGGCACCCACTTGGGCCCCTATCCTCTCCGCTATTGGTGCGGACGGGATGGGCGAGGTTACCGCGCCCGCGATTCCAAGCTCGGACGTGATGTAGCCATTAAGGTCTTACCCGAAGCTTTCGCCCGGCCCACCGTCAGGTGAAGGCACCGCGAAGGGAGCCGTTATGAACGCCAAAGAACAGCAGGAACGCTCCTCCCTCTCGTACGTTGAAGTCACCGAACAGAAGCGTTTAAACGAAGCCCGTGAAAAAGGCGTGCCGTGGAAAAAATGGGGCCCGTACCTGAGCGAACGGCAGTGGGGTACCGTACGCGAGGACTACAGCAGCGATGGTAATGCCTGGGACTACTTCTCGCATGACCAGTCTCGTTCGCGTGCCTACCGATGGGGCGAGGACGGTCTGGCAGGAATCTCCGATGACAAGCAGCAGCTTTGCTTTGCGCTAGCACTTTGGAATGGCCGCGACCCCATTCTGAAGGAGCGCTTGTTCGGGCTGACCAACAGTGAAGGCAACCACGGCGAGGATGTGAAGGAATATTACTTCTATATCGACAGCACTCCGACGCACTCCTACATGAAGTACCTCTACAAGTATCCGCAAAAAGAATACCCCTATCTCAATTTGGTCGAAACGAATCGTCGGCGCTCGCGCGAGGAGATGGAATACGAACTTCTCGACACCGGTGTGTTCGACGAAGACCGATACTTCGATGTGTTTGTTGAATATGCGAAGGGAGATCCAGAGGATATCCTGATCAAAGTTTCCGTTCACAACCGAGGCCCGGAGGCGGCGCGGATTCACTTGCTTCCCACGTTGTGGTTCCGCAACACGTGGGCGGTCGAGGGCAGGCCGAAGCCGGTCATCCGTCAAGCGGACAAGGGAGCGATACAGGCTTCGCACCCGCAGCTTGGTGATTACACTTTGCAATGCGAGGGCGCGTGGGAATTGCTGTTCACCGAGAATGAGACCAACGTCAACCGCCTCTGGGGACAGCCCAACCCCTCACCCTTTGTGAAGGACGCTTTCCACGATTACATCATTTCGGGGAAGCAGGATGCTGTGAATCCTGCCAAGCGGGGAACCAAGGCTGCCGCGCATTACCAACTTGACGTACCAGCGGGAGGCAGCAAGGTTGTGCGCCTTAGGTTCCGCTCCAAGCCGACGGGGGACGGCTTTGTGAATTTCGACCAGGTCCTTGCCACACGCCGGGCGGATGCGGAGGAGTTCTATGAGCGAATAACGCCTAAGAATCTAAGTGAAGACGAGCGGCGGGTCCATCGGCAAGCACTGGCAGGTATGCTGTGGTCCAAGCAGTTTTACTACTTCGATCTCGACAAATGGCTGCAGGAGCATGACGCCCATCCGCTGCTGGGTGGCAAGGCGAGATCGCGCAATGCAGATTGGTACCACATGCTGAACAGTGACATCATCTCCATGCCCGACAAGTGGGAGTATCCGTGGTTTGCGGCGTGGGACCTCGCTTTCCATACCGTTGCGCTTTCGCTGGTGGACTTCGACTTCGCCAAAGACCAACTTCTGCTGATGTTGCGAACCTTGTATGCCCATCCCAACGGGCAGATTCCAGCATACGAATGGAACTTCGGCGACGTGAATCCGCCCGTGCATGCCTGGGCGACGTTGTTTCTCTACAACATTGAGAGAGAGCTGGGCCGGGCCGATCTGCGGTTCCTCGAGCGCTCCTTCCAAGGACTGATGCTGAATTTTAGCTGGTGGCTGAACCGAAAAGACCCGGAGGGAAAGAACGTTTTCGCCGGCGGATTCCTGGGTCTAGACAACATTGGTGTGTTCGATCGCAGTGCGCCACTGCCGACGGGCGGGCACCTGGATCAAGCCGACGGCACTGCGTGGATGGCGTTTTACTGCCTGTGCATGGTGGAGATCGCGTTCATCCTGACTGATTATGACCCCGTGTACGAGGACGTCGCCTACCGCTTCATCGAGCAGTTCGCTTGGATCACCTACGCCATGGATCGCATGGGCACGAATAGTGACCAGCTGTGGGACAGCGCGGACGGATTTTTCTACGATCTGCTGCATTTCCCCAATGGCGACACCGCGCGCTTGAAAACCCGCTCCATGGTCGGACTTCTCCCGTTGTGCGCTGCTACCGTATTCGAGCGGGGGACTTTCAAGAAACACCCTCGCATCTTCGAACTGATCGAGTTGTTCGAAAGGCGCCATCCGGAGGTGATGAAAAAGATCCTTAGGGTCGATGATTTCGCGACCGGCGGGTACGGTGGGCGCAGGCTGGGGTCGGTCTGCGACAAGGAGAAGCTGCAGCGCATTCTGGCTTATATGCTCGATGAGAACGAGTTCCTCAGTCCTTTTGGCATTCGGTCGCTGTCCAAGTATCACCGCGATCACCCCTTCGTGTTGAACCTTGACGGACATGAGTACAGGGTCGATTACCTGCCCGCAGAATCGAACACGGGCATGTTCGGTGGCAACTCCAACTGGCGGGGTCCCATCTGGATGCCTGTCAATGGGATGATCATTCGAGGTCTCCTGCTGATGTGTCCGTTTTATGGTCCGGACTTCAAAGTCGAATGTCCGACGGGCTCGGGGCACTACATGACGCTGTTTGAAGTGGCGAAAGAGATTGCCGCGCGACTCTCCAAGATCTTTCTCCGGGATGCCAACGGCAGGCGCCCTGTTTATGGAGGCACGAAGAAGTTCCAGGAAGATCCTCACTGGCGCGACTACATCCTGTTCTACGAGTACTTCCATGGCGACAATGGCGCTGGGCTGGGTGCCAGCCACCAGACGGGATGGACCGGACTGATCGCCCGCACCCTGGACTACTTCGCGCGCGTGAAGCCGGAAGATGCGTTTCGGGATCCTAAACAACTCATGGCTGAAATCACGCGAGACCAAGTTGCGGGGGAATGACCAAGTTTTCAGCCCGCGGCGCGAGCACTGGGTTACTCCCCTTCGGGACGGATAGAAAGCCCGGTTCAGGCTGGAGTTCCCAAACCCTTGCTAAAAGGCGGGCCCGATGTGGGCTGGCGGGATGGAACCATAGAGCCTCCTGACCAATCCTCCAGTATTACAGCCTCTTCCTAGGCTCTTGACCTCGGACGACCGCAGATAGGAGCTGGACTTGAAAACCAAAACGCTTTCTTTTGCCTTTTTCCTTTTTTTTTCCTTGCCAGTTATCGCGCGTGAGAACACCGACGTCATCGTCATGAAGAACGGTGACCGAATGACCGGCCAGATCAAAGGGCTCTACAACGGCGCGCTTTATGTAAGCCTGCCGTATGTCATTCAGACTTTCTCTGTCGACTGGACAAAGGTGGCGCGCCTCGAGAGCACGCAACTGTTCATCGTCACGGCTGCGGACGGTTCGGTTTACGAGGGAACACTCAAGGTTCCGGAAACGGAGAAAGGCAGGCCCGTGAGAATTGAGGTTTTAGAGACGCCCCAGAAGCAAGTCACAATCGATCAGGACAAGGTCGTGACCATGGCTTGGGCTTCGAATGAATTCCGGGACCGATTCAATGGCGCGTTGAACACGGGCATTATCTATACGAAGGGCAACGAGAACGTCCAGTTGGCGTTGGGATCGCAGGTGGAATATCTTCAGGAGCGGTGGTCGGCAAGCAGTACCTGGAATTCCAGCTTATCGAACAGTAGTGGCGCCCCCACAGCCACGAGAAACGAGTTCGGCTTCGCGTTCAGCCATCTCCTACCCTGGAACAATTACTATTACTCAGCACTGAGTGACTTCCTACAAAGCTCGGTGCAAGGAATCCAACTACAGAGTTCCGTCGGCGCGGGGATCGGGCATTACTGGACAAACCCCAACCGGGCGAGACTCTCCCTCCTAGGTGGCATTGCGTGGCAGAACACCCGATATAATCAAAATACTGTTGGGGCGGGCACGCAGAACTTTGCCGCCGGCATCGTCGCCACCGACCTTCAGCTGTTCAAGTTCAACAAAACCACGCTGGACGTCACGGGCCTGCTTTTCCCGATGCTCAACGAGCCGGGCCGCATCAAGTTCAACATGAATGCGACCTACTACATCAAAATCACCGGCAACCTGTCATGGAACTTCTCGTTCTACGGCAACTGGGACAACCGGCCGCCGCCTCACCTTCCCGGCAGCGATTACGGCACCAGTTCGGGCTTGAGCTGGACATTCGGCATGAAGTGATGCCCCCGCGCCGAAAGCTACGCAGTGGTCTATGTCTCGGGGAGTTCCCAAGTGTCTGACAGCACGCTGGTGTGGGTGAGTCGGAGCTACGGAGAAGCCCCCGGCAGCTCCGGCCAAGGATTATGGGTTTCCGCGCCTTTCGCCCGACGGCGGTCGCGTAGCGGTTACCTTCCGCCCAGAGATGGGCAGCGAGACAACTAGAGGTGTTGCCGTCGCCTCTTCGGAGACATCGGTTCGTCTTTCTTGCATCTAGACGACGGCTGTGATTACCTCGGTTGAAGTCGGAATCCGAGCTCTGCACCGGAACGACGAATGCGATCGTCAAGACTGAGGAGTTCCACGCTCGGCACGGCGGAACGTACGGCCACTGCAGATGCCAAGTGAATCGCGTCAAGAGTACGCACAGGTTCCGCCGGAAAAGCACGCCTTGCCCGGTCAACAATATCCACACTAAGGCGGCATAGGTGCCAGTGCGCTGCGGCTACATTCAGGCGTGCCCGGCGGTCGGCGGCCGTGGCTTCATCGATTTCCCCCAGCGTGACCGCCCGAATTAGCACGCGATCGCACTCGATGAGCACGAGATCGGATGCCAGCACAAGGTCCGCACGGCGGAATACCTCGCGCACGCGGCGGCCGGCTGCTTCCCCAAGCAACCACGCCAACACTGCGCTGGATTCTGCATAGATCTTCACCGGACACCGCGCTCCTCATCGAGGAGTACAGCAGCACGATGCCGCTTCAGGAGACGGGAAAGTTTCGGATACAAGCTCGCATCATTTGCGGCACCAAGCGTCAGCTGTCCTCTCCTGGCCAGAGCCATCAGCCCAAAAGGGACACCGTTCTCATCGGACACTTGCCCCGAGGGGAGGAGTTCGGCAACCACTTCGCCGCGGTCGGTCACCAGCATTCCCTCACCGGACCGGACCTCCCTAATGTATTCACTCAAACGATTCTTCAGCTCCCGAAGCCCCACACTTTTCATGCCTATAATGTAGCTTCATGAAGCTACATTGTCAACCGCTACATCCCACGATGTGTCGTTTTTCCTAGCGCCCGGCCGACATCGTGTCCTACTGCTATCCGCGCAGTGGAGCGCCTAGGAGCATCACTTCATCGAGGGAGTTTCCTGAGGGGAACTACCGCTCCAATGCTTAAGTCGGCGTCTCTGGTTATCGCCAGCGCCCACGTCGCCCTTCTCGCCAAATTAACATCGCGCACGTGAGACGCCGCCCGTATATCTTGGAGCTCGACCGGGCGAACCTGCCACTACTAACAGTCGACGGAAGGGTCAGCTCTGAAAGGCTGTCAAAGTTGACAGAAGGCTGCCCTATCGGATCAGGACTGTCACGTTGCACACTGTCAAGAATCTGAGATTCAGCTAGGGGCTATAGACCGCACATAGTCCAACTGGGCGGCAAATCGTACATTTCGAGCAATAGTTCAATCGTAAGGGTATCGCGTTTATCAAGTGGGTGCCGGAAAATTGAGCCCCACATCTGTCATTTCTGACAGGTGCTCGTCGCCTTCGTTTAGTGTATGTTAGAGGCGCCTATGAGCTTCGCGTTTGAAAACCATACGGAGGACAGGATGAAATCTTCCACGAGCGTTGACCTGCTACGGATTGCCCTTTTGTGTGTTCTGTTTTCCCCGATGTGCCGAGCGCAGGCTCCCGCGGGAATTCCTGTTTTCCAGCTCTCACAACCACCGGACAGCAAGGTTACATTCGACGTAAAGGCATCGACGCCCATCGACGGTGTTTTCGATAAGTGGGAGGCCAGCCTCATATTTACCTCTGCTGCAGCCGAGTCGGGCGTTCTCGACATCAAAGTCGACGCCGCCAGCGTGAATACAGGAAGCGGCATGAAGGATGGCAAGCTGAAGGGCAAAGACTTCTTCGACGTCAAGGATAATCCGTATATCACATTTCATTCCACCAAGATTGAACAGACCGGACCCACCACTGTTGTTATTACCGGTACGTTTACAATACGAGGAGTGTCGAAAACCGAGAAGCTGACTTTTACGTTGTCTGGCAAGGGGACAGGAGCAGGCGAGATCAATGGCACAATGGCCTTTGACCGTAAGGATTACGGGATGAACGCTAACATTCCTTTCATCAAGATTGCCGACAGCGTTTCAGTGGGCGTCGACATCAAGGGGAAGCGAGTCAGCGGGCCTCCGTTGGTCTTCAAGCAATAGCTGGATTTCCGCGGCGACGCCAGAAACCATCTGTTTTTGGTCGCCTTTTCCGATTCCTTAGAGGTCATCATGGCAGTTAACGTTCAGCCCTGCCCGTTGAGAAACGAAGGTGCCATGATGAGGGCGGCCTGGCAACGTTCGAGTAGACTGATTCGAGGTAGTCAGAGATGGATGGCTTCGATCCTTCATGGAAACCCGCTTCTTACGATGAAGATGGCGTGCCTCGCCGCCATGATTTGTTATTACTCTGTCAGCCGTTGATGCACTGGGTCCATCAACTGTGCTAGTGTTTTTTGGCTCTCCCGCCTGAGTCGCTTCCGCCACCAACGTGAGCAACACCCAGGCGAACCCATCGAAGGAGTCCAACTAATGCGCTCTGACATCGTGCCGGGACGTGTCTTTCCCAACTACGAGTTGCCCGATCACACGCGCACACTTCGGCGGCTCAGCGAGCTTCAGGGCGATGATCCGCTGATCCTCACACTCGCGCGCGGCCACTACTGCCCGAAAGAGCACCAGCAGCATCTGAAACTCGCCGCGTTCTACCCAGAGATCGCCGTGGCGTATACCCAGATCGCCACGATCTCCACCGACGACCACCACACGCTCCAGGAGTTTCGTGCGTCGGTCGGCGCCCAGTGGACTTTCCTGTCAGACCCTGACCGGACGGTTCAAAAGGATCTCGACATCCAGGAGTACACCGATCCCGAGCACAACCCGATGATTCCGCACACGTTAGTCCTCAAACCAGGCCTCGTGATTTACAGCATCTACAACGGCTACTGGTTTTGGGGCCGCCCGTCGATTGCTGACCTATGGCACGACCTGCGCACGCTGACCAGTGAGATCCGCCCTGACTGGGATCTGAGCAGGCCTGGACTCCGCGAAGCCTGGAAAGCTGGAGACTTCTCGGCCTTCCACGGATGGAGCAAGCGAGCCGACGCGAAAACGCCACAGGTCGAGCGGAAAGGAGCGCGATGACGGCCCCGGAGCTCTCGATCAAAGTGTACTAGCTATAAGTGTCTCAGGAATTGCGTCCAGTGTGCGATACTCGGCATCTAGCCGGACCGGGCCTGCTGCCGGACGCAAAAATCACTTCGAGGTGTAACCAATGCATGCATCTTCTGATTTGCGGATGACGAGAATCCCGCTGAGCCAGGGAGCCGGCCATATTCCCGCACTCGGCTTTGGCACCCTAATTCCCGAACCAGACGTGACGATAACTGCCACCAGAGACGCACTGGAAGCCGGATTTCGACACTTCGATTGCGCGGAACGATACGGGAACGAGCGCGAGGTAGGCAGGGCGCTGCAGGCAGGACTTGCCGCCGGAGGGATCGCGCGAGAAGACATTTTTGTTACCACAAAGCTGTGGAACTCCAATCACCGACCCGAGCGCGTCGAACCGGCTTTCGAGGCGAGCCTGGATAGACTCGGGCTCAAGTATCTGGATCTCTATCTCATTCACACTCCATTTGCATTTCAGCCCGGGGATAACCAGGACCCGCGGGATCAAAACGGCAATGTCCTTTACGACCACGACGTGACTTTACTCGACACCTGGAAAGCGATGGAAAGTCTCGTGGATCATGGCAAGTGCCGGGCCATCGGACTTTCAGACATCACCCTAAACGAACTGAAGCCCATTTACGAATCAGCCAGAATCAAGCCCGCCGTGGTCCAAGTAGAAGCACATCCATATCTGCCGGAAACGGAGCTATTGGGATTCTGTAAGGACAAGGGCATTGTGTTTTTGGCTTTTGCACCATTAGGTCACGGGATGAAGCCTGGGCTGCTCGAAGATCCAGTCATTTCGGCTATCGCCGCGCGAGTTGGAAAAACGCCGGCACAGGTGCTGCTGGCTTGGGCAGTGCAGCGCGGTACTGCTTTGCTTACCACGCCCAAGAGTGCGGCCCGCGCGAGAGAGAACTTCGACATCTCTGCCCTTCCGGAAGACGCGCTTGACGAAATCAATCGAATTCAAACGAGACAGAGGCTGAATGAAGTAGTGAAGACCGGCGTGCCGGGGTTCATCGCGCAAGGCAGAGGGGCATGAAGGCGAAATTGAAGCTAGAACAGTCCATGCAAGAGGAGCAGATCCGCACAGCCCTGAATGCGCACTGGCACGCGTCGGCGGTCGGCGATGCAAACGCCGAACACGATATTTACGATCACGATGCCATTTGTGATTACCCCCAGTCGGGCGAGCGAATCCTCGGCCGAATCAATTTGCAGGCCTTGCGGAGTCATCATCTCGGCAAGCCGTCTGGCTTCGAGGTCAAGCGGATTCTCGGAAACGGGGATCTCTGGATCACCGAATACACCATCACTTACCAGGGGCGACTGGCGTACACGGTGAGTATCATGGAGTTCCGTAACGGCAAGGTCGTCCACGAAACACAGTATTTCGGGGATCCCTTCGAGGCGCCAGCCTGGCGCAGGCAATGGGTTCAGCAGACCGGTTGATGGCCGGGCGCTTCCACGAACCGCTTCGGATCGCTGACGGAAACCTGAAATGCTTTTTGCTGACAAATTAGGGTTTGGCCTTCGTGAGGCAAACATCGATCAGAGGTTCATTTGAGCAGGTGGGCGAACGCCAATTCGCTGATTAACGGGGTGCGGACAGATCGAGAGCTCGCGATCCCTGCGGAAAATCTCGATCCGGCTCTAGTGCAGTCACATCCAGCGGCTTGTCAGATCCTACGAATTCCAGCCCTATTGCGAACCGCCCCTGTTCCAAACGATCGCAATAAGCTACTCGCGCAGCTGAGGTGAAGTGCCCAACCGGCAATGAAACCAAAATCGTGTCGTCCTCATACCACTCAGTCGTCGAAATCACCCGCACTCCACGCGAACTTGCGTTCTGCATGGTCGCCCGTTCGACGCCTAATCTCCCGTGCCTGCCGATCAGCATCGCCGTGCCGCTAACGCTGATTCGGCGTTCGGCCCGCTCGACAGAGAGTGGCTTGACTGGGCCAGGGTCCAGAGGAGGCCTGTCTGTGTCCAAGGGCTTTCTACGAGGCGAACTAACACCGCCAATCAATCCGAGAACCTTAATTTTCTCCGTTGGTATCGCATCGCGCTGTTCTCGCCATTGCTGCACGATATCCAGAATGTTCATGCTGGCCCTCTCGCGACCATTCAAGCCGCCATTTCCCCACCGGGTGTAGAACGAGCGCTCGGTTGGTTCAACCCACCCGTCTGCCGCTAGACTCGCGAGCTTTCGCTGGCAGTCCCGCAGATCGCAATATGACTACGCTAGCATGAATGGCGGACGAATCCGCGTGAGTAGCCGTAACAGATAACATCGCGAAGTCCGAACGTGGGCGTGCAATGGGGCTCGCGGAAGTTGCAACGAATGTCTTCGCGTCCTTGTGTCGGACTGTCGCGATGCAGTACGATCCGTTACAATCCACATCATGATTCGATCTTTTTCCTGCAACCGATCTACAAACCGGACGCTTTTGTCTTTGCTCGGTGCGATGGCGATGCTCGCATGCCTCGCCGCTGCGCAACAGCCGGCGACCTCCGCTTCCCCGATCATCGAGCAGGCGAGGTTCACCTTGCACAAGTTTGAGCAGCCTATCGGCGAAGAGACGTACGAAATCCGCCGCGACGGTGATTCCCTTGCCGTCAAGATAAATTTCAAATTCACCGACCGCAGCACTGCCGTTCCGCTCACCGCGACGTTCCGAGGAACGCAGGATCTCACGCCGCAGGCTTTCGAAATTAAAGGCCGCGTAGCACGCCCGGTCACGATTGATGAAGCTGTCACCATCGACAACGGCAAAGTTCGCCTCCGCACGCGCGACAAACAGACCAATGCCGTGGCGCCTTCCGGGCCATTCTTCACCATCGCTGGGTACGCCCCCGCCACCATGCAAATGCTGATGGTCCGCTATTGGGCAACGCACGGATCCCCCGCCCAACTCAGCACGTTCCCCAGTGGATCCGTGAAAGTTGAACCGCGGGGTCAAGACACGATTCATGTCGGTGACAAAGACGAGAAACTGGACCGGTACACCATCGAAGGCCTCATCTGGGGACGCGAGACTCTCTGGTTCGATGCGAATCGCAACCTGGTCGCCGCGGTTACCACCGACGCCGAATTCGATCACTTCGAAGCCATCCGTGAAGAATACGAGCCTGCCCTCGGAGATTTCGTCGGGCGCGCCGCAGCCGACGGCATGGCTGCTCTGGCCCAAATATCGAAAGGCATCCCTGGCAGCCATGACGCAACGTTAGCCATCATCGGCGCAACGCTCATCGATGGCACCGGCGCTGCTCCGGTTCCCGATGCCTCCGTGGTGATCCATGAAGGCCGCATCGGGGCTGTTGGTCCGCGTTCCACAGTAAAGATTCCCAAGTACGCCAGGGTGATCGACGCCCACGGCAAGACGATCCTCCCCGGTCTATGGGATATGCACGCACACTTTGAGCAGGTCGAGTGGGGGCCGATCTATCTCGCGGCTGGAGTCACCACCGTCCGCGACTGCGGCAACGAATTCGAATTTATTACTGGCGTGCGCGATGCTGTCGCACAGGGCCGCGGCCTCGGACCACGTCTTTTGCTCGCTGGTCTCGTCGACGGTACCGATCCGACGGCGCTCGGTGTCGCGCGTGTCGACACTCCCGAGCAGGCTTATTCCTGGACTGACAAATATTACGCTGCCGGTTTTCAGCAGATGAAGATTTACAGCTCCGTGAAGCTCGAGAACCTTAAGGCCGTCGCCGATGAAGCCCACCGCCTCGGCATGACCGTCACCGGCCACGTCCCGAATCATCTCAACGCCTTTCAGACGATCGAAGCCGGTCAAGATCAGATCAACCACATCTCTTACATTACCGACATGATGCACGCGCCACTCCCTGACAACGCCGCTCGCGTCGAGCGAAGAAATGCCGCCGCCAATCTTGACGTCAACTCGCCGGAAGCGCAGAAGGCGCTGACCTTTCTGAAGGACCACAATACCGTCGTCGATCCCACGATGGCGTTGTTCGAACTGTACACCGCAACGACCGCCAAGCCACCCGCCAGCTTTGAACCGGGAGTAAACAAGATCCCATCAGAACTCGCGCAGCAGATCACAGACGTGGAACCGCCAAACGAGGACAGTGCGATCAGCGAAAAAATCTTCCAGAAAGGTCTAGAGATCGTCGGCGTGCTGCACCGGGCGGGAATTCCGATCGTGACCGGCACCGATCAGGCCGTTCCCGGCCACAGCCTGCACCGGGAAATCGAGCTCTACGTGCAAGCCGGATTCACGCCGATGGAAGCAATCCAATCCGCTACCATCGTCCCCGCGCGCGTGATGGGGCTCGATAAGGAATCTGGCACAGTCGAGAAAGGCAAGCGCGGCGATCTGATCGTGATCAACGGCGATCCCCTCGCCAACATCCACAACATACGCAACGTCGAGTACGTCATCACCAACGGCACGATGTACCACACACCGGAGCTCTGGCAAAGTGTCGGATTCAAACCTTAGGCGCCAAAGCGAGCCCAGTCGAAGTGGGTAGCCACCTTCACGATTCGGCTGTTTTCTGCGGTTCCGCCATCATGCGTCTGCAGATTGACCTTTTCGCAAGGCCATCCATCAGCAATTCTTCGGACAACTGCGAGTCGCTTCCGGCTAGGGCCGCGTTTGAGACTCCGCCGTGGGTGTCGCGATGGTCGCAAAAAGCTCGGTCTCTCACACCCCACGCTGAGAGAGGTTCTGCATCGAGACTTTTCAACCAGGAGTCGAGCGCAGGCTCCGGCGGGGATGCCAGGGGCACGGCAAACGGGAGGCTACAACCGCCTCATCAGGATGCGGTATTTCTCAGTAAACGCATACTGGCCGAATTTCGCTCTCAAGAGCGCCCGTGCAGTGATCTTCCGCGAGCCGAGGACGCACACGATCCAGTCCAAATCGCAGCCGGGTTCTTTCTCGAAGTACGCGCGGATCGAGTTCTGAAGGTACCTCTCCGTCGAGTCTCCCAAAACGTTCGCTGAAAGCATCGACGCCCCCCTCGAGGAGGATTGTACACCCGCTCACTTGCCGTGGCGCTGTCAACTGGGGAAAACTTCTGGTCTGTGGAAATCCGTCTCACGGCGGCCCGAGCTGGTCAGGGACCTTGCGGAACTGAAGGCGCCGTTTGAGAAGCTTTCAGCTGGTGCCAATGTGACCGTGTCGCATAGGAGAGTATGTTGCTCACCTAATTCGCGCGCACCCTCCACGGCGCCATGCGGCTCAACAGTCGGTCTCGCACGATGAGCGTGTGAAACAAAACCGCTCCAAAATGGGCGACGAACGCGAAGAACAAAAGATAGGCGAGAACCGTGTGCATCTTCCGCAACACCGTGTACAACATCACGCTGTGCGGAAGGATGGGAAAAAGATGCAGCGGCCCCCACAAAACGATCGGATAACGCGCCGCCGACAACATCCCCCAACCGACCAGCGGCTGCACAAACAGCAACGTATACAGCAAGATCTCCGACGCGTGCGCGATGAGGCGCTCCTGAGAGGACATAGTAGGGGGAAAAGGAGGCAATGTGCTGAAGCTGCGGTTCACAAAGCGGATCACTACCAAGACCAGGATCAGAATTCCAAGCGGGCGATGGATCGATACGAGCCAATGGTAGTTGCCCAGTGATGCGACCATCGCCACGCCAATGCCCAGCATGGCCAGCACCATCGCGGCCATAAGCCAGTGAAGAAACCGCATGGAAATCGTGAATTGCTGTCGGACGATCGTCATCCTGGCGCTCACTGTCGCACTTCCGAAGGCGCGATCGCGCTCGGCTCTTTTTTCTCCCCCGCCCGTCTCGTAAACGACTGTGAATAAACCGCCGACCGGGCGCTCAGCAAAGGATCGTCTGACGGCGCGATGCCGGCGGGCAAAACCAGTGGATCGAAATTGATGTCGCGAGCGGGACTGGTTTCCTCGCTTTCAATGGAATCGAGAGTGAGGGTTCCCACATCCACCTGTTCCCGCCCTTCCGGCCACATGATGCTGGCGTCGTCGGTCGGGTCATTGGGCTGGCCGACTGTAATGATCAAATGCCATTGCAGCGGGTGTTGATGAATGCTCGCGATCAACGCATCGAAGAGATAATTCTTGTCGCCTTGCGGCGAGCCGCTCGCGATCGCTGGCGCAAACGGCTGCACCGGCATGAGCGTCCAGCGCACGGGGATCGACGTGCCCGCTGCGTCGATGAAGCGAAACGCGTTGAGCCCGTAGTAAGCGCTGTTGTCGAAACCAGACGACACCGTGTGACTTTGGATGATTTTTAACGCCTGCACAAATTCAGGATGGCTGGCCGCGAAGGCCGCCAATTTTTGCGGGTCGGGTTTATGCGTATTGGGATCGGGCTGCGATGCAAGCAAGTTGTCGTAAAAGGCCTGAGGCGTATTGAACGGAAATACGGGCAGATTGATCATCGCCGTCCGCCATTCTTCGCCGTCGGGCAGTGCAAACTGAAGTCCCAGCCCACGAACTGCGCCAGGAGAGTCGCTGACGTAGGGATTGCCTCCGCCGAAAGAAAAGCGGCCAATCACCGGCACGCCGCGGGCTCGGAAGACAACCGCTTTGCAAAGCCGCGTTCCCTGGCCGTTGCTATCGAAAAAACCTCTTACGGCGACTCCTTTGGCATGATTGCGGCGGAAGCCCGAGTATATCCCGTTGGCCTTCTCAAAACCGTCGACGAACCTCGAGGGCGTTAGTTTGTGCAGACTGAACCAGCCGCCCAGATAGAGAAACGCTCCTACGACACATAGAAGCACAACACCCATGCCTACCAACCGCGTGAGTGTGCTGCCTGCGGACAGGCGCCTTGGCTGCTCTTCGGTCGACGGGGTCAAATCACTTGCCATCTGCCCCCTCCAGCGCCCATTTTCTCTGCCTTCTCAGTGGGGCTTTAAGATACACGCCGCCCTCTCAGCGTGCAACCATAAGGAGTTTAGTTGAATCCGGCCCAAGGAACTCCCTGGGCGTGTTACAGCAGGGAAGGGGCTGCGGGAGGGAGACTTATGAGTGTTGTCATCGACTGGCTGCTCGATTCGGACCCGTCGATCCGCTGGCAAGTGATGCGGGACCTGGTCGGTGCACCTGCAAGAGAGATCGCGGCCGAGCGCGCGCGGGTCGCCACTGAGGGCTTGGGGGCACGCCTGCTTGCCCTTCAGGCGGGCGACGGCCGGTGGGGCGGCGCGGCATGGAACCGCGGCTGGAACTCCACGATGCACGTCCTGATGTTGCTTCGGGACCTGGGTCTGGATCCCGCGAGCAACCAAGCACGCCGCGCGGTTGGCCTCGTCCGCGACCGAGTCAAGTGGCAGGGATGTGGGCCGCAGGAATGTGACATCAATCGCTTCTTTGAAGGCGAGGTCGAGCCGTGCATCAACGGGCAGGTTGCGGCGGTCGGCGCTTACTTCGGCCAGGACGTGCGGGCCGTCGTGGAGCGGCTGCTCGCCGAGCAACTGTCCGACGGCGGCTGGAACTGCGAAGCACCCAACTCGACGCGGTCGTCGTTCAACACCACGATCTGCGTGCTGGAGGCCTTGCTGGAGCACGAACGCGCGGGCGGAGCGACCCGCGATGTGAGCCAGGCGCGCCTCCGCGGCCAGGAGTATCTCCTCGAGCGCCGGCTCTTCCGCCGTCGCTCAACCGGCGAGGCGATTGAGCGGGATCGCAAGGGCGGCGCGGCATGGATGCGCTTCGCTTTCCCGACATGGTGGCATTACGACGTGCTGCGCGGGCTCGACTATCTGCGCAGCGCTGGCGTCACGCCCAATGAACGGCTGGCCGACGCCATCGAGCTGGTAGCGTCGAAGCGCTCCGGCGAAGGGCGGTGGCTGCTAGAGACCCGCTATCCCGGCGTGATGCCGGTCGAGACGGACGATGGCGAGGGCCGACCGAGCCGGTGGATCACCTTGCGCGCTCTGCGAGTGCTCCACTGGTATGAGCGCCTTGAGTTGTAAGCGCGGCGCGATTCCCGCCGCTGCTAGCGACTCGCCCATGCCTCCGCTTGCGGCAAGCCTACTACGTAAATCATGGCTCGGGCCGCTCATTGGCACTATCGGGGCCAAATCACGGGAAATCCGGAGGTTCTGCTCGAGGAGGGGCAAGAAATGAAAGCAAGTCGTCACCCTCGGCGATGTCAAAACTTCGAATTGAATCCGCAAGTTGACCGGGTTGACCGATGGGCACCAGGTGCCCGCTATTGGTTGTAGGCGATACATCGGAAATCTGCCGAGAGCTGCGAGGTGACGGCGTTCCAAGTGCGCGCCGACCCGCCCCAATAGTGAAGAAACAGCAGCGCTGGCTCGCCTGAACCGCTTTCCAATACCTAGAATGACAGCTCTCCCACTTCAATTGCAATGTTAACTCCTACAACGGATCGCCGAGTTCAGGGATGCTCGTACCTCATCGTCCATATGCCGCGATCACCCCGACGATACTCGCTTCCCTCCCAGGGGTCGCCGCAAATGTGCAGGTGCGCATAGGGGGTTCCAGCGAACATCACCATGGTTCCGGCGTCCCGCATCACAGTCGAAAGACCTGCTGCTTTCGCGTCAAACGGCCAGAGGATCATCCAGTGCGGACCGATGGGGATCGGAGGACTCGTCGTGTCGAACGGATCCGTAAAGCTTCTCTGTGTTGCGCCGTTTAGCATGTAGATCAGGCCCGGAGAGATATTCGTAGGCTTCGGCTTTCGGGCAAGAATGTCCTTAAACCAAACCATACCCATCGGATCGAGAGCCATATCCGGCCGTCCCACGAAATTCCGATCACCAGGGATACAAACCCAATCGTTTGTGCCGGGACGAAGGACCGTCAAGTTTCCCTGATGGTCCATTTCTGCGACCGTGGCCTCGGCCGTTACCGACGACGGACCCGCTAACATCGCTCTTCGGATCTTCTCCTTCCTGATTTCTTCGGCCATTCGGTCTTCATCAGGTGCTGCGAGGTGCTCGATAGGCTCTCCCAACTCTCCTGGCCTCTCTGCACCCCGAGCTAGTTGATCGTGAGCATTCAATGAGGCGAGACCCGCACCAGAGACTGCAGCCATGCTAATGAACTGTCTTCGTGCCAAAGGTTCCATCGCGAACGTCCTTTCGTCTAAATAATCGAACATTGTCAATAATAACCTACAGGTTTGGCCGCCTGCATCGTCGGACACTCGCTGACGCTAATGGTTAGCAATAGCAAGCTTGATGGCGAAAACAGCGAAGGACTTCCGACAAGCTTCCCTACTCTCGCCGGCTTGTTGGTCCCTCACGCCGCGCATGGCGTGGATTAGGGAGACGATTCCCACTCACCGTTCATCATGGTGACGATGAAGCGAGGAGTTTTCAGCTCCATGTCGCGTAGGCTGAGGAAATCCCGATAGGTCCCATCCGGGAGATTTTCATCGCAAAAACTGAGTGCCACCGTTCGGTTTGGAAAGCCTTTCTGGCTTGCGCAAGTGTGGAACAGACGAGAACGGTAGGCTCGCTTTTCCGAGTTCATGACCGAACCTGCGTCGGCCACAAACTTCATGAGCAACGCTATGCTCCAGGCACGGCAAAGCGCAAGGTGAGTACCCATCGCACCGTGTCAGCAGCATGCTTGGCTTATTGCAAAGCTGTATCAGAGCCGGTATAACTGCTACGTACGCACCCGTCGAACGGGAGTTGTCCTTTGCGAGCCGACAGTAGCTTGAATCAGCGCGAACAAGCCGTCGCTGATTTTTTTGCTAAGCGTGGCTTGCGCGTCCAACGTTTCAGCAAAGAAGAAATCCGGCGGGACCAAACGCCGGACTTTCGAGTTTTCAGGGACAAAGACTTCGTGATGTTCTGCGAAGCAAAATACTTGCAATGCGATGATTGGCTCGACAGCAGGTTCGAGAACGCTGCGGCGGAACAGATTCTGGGTGGCGTCCGCGTTGACCCGATTTTCAACAGCCTGACCAACCATGTTCACGAGGCGGTGAAGCAGTTCATTTCCGTCAATCCGAAACACGAACATCCGAATAGTTTGTTTCTTGCAAACTCGGACAGAGTGAGCGACGTACTGGATTTGATAGGGGTGCTCGACGGCTTGTTTCGAGCCGAGAGCGGAGTGCGAGAGACCATCCGGTACTCTGAGGGGCGAGTCAGAAAAGAAAGGTTCACGGTTGATCTAATCATTTGGTGGAATGTTTGGATGAACAAAGAACCTCAGCTGGTTTGGCATCCTTCCATTCATCACCAGAGAGTCTGTGAACTTTTGGGTTGCGATGTGCTACCGAACTTACAGGTAGGCTCGTTGGAAAATGTCGCGTTGAGCTCTTCATGACACCCGCATTTTTCAGGAGACACTACTCTATGGTGAGGCCGTCGAGGCTCTAGTGAAGCGCGAGAGGCGAATAGCCGATGGCCTGCCCCCCCGTCAAGAGCAGAACGTCTGATCGTCAGAAAGGTTGTCGTCCATGAGTGAACAGGAAAACATCCAGATTGCCAAGAAGCAGATCGCCGCTCTGAACGCTCGCAATGTTGATGAGTATCTGAGTCGAGTCGACGAGTCCTGCCGAGAGGGAATGCGGAAGAGCTTGGAAGTACTCTTCGCTGCGCTCCCCGATGTTCAGCTAGAAATTGAACAGATCCTTGCAAGCGAGGATTTTGTTGTCGTTCATTCCATCATCACGGGCACCCACAAAGGCAACTTCGCCGGAATTGCTGCTACCAACAAGCCAGTCAATTTTCACGCCTGTAACTTCGTTGAACTACGGAACGGCAAGGCGGTTCGGATGAGAGGGTACGCGGACAAAGCCACGCTATTCCAGCAGCTCGGTGTTCTTTCTGCTGGATCGGCAAGCTGTGAAAATTCAGAAGAGCATCGCGGCTCGCCATTGGCCCGTGGCCCGCTACCACCCCGGTGTCAATGACAAGCCGCTCCTTGACGCTCATGAGCAACGCCGCTCATAAAGAAGTCGGCTGATCCCGACAAACGCGGCGACTTCTGTCTCTACGCTTTCAGTGAAGCCCGATCCGTTGGCCCTGGGAGGGGCTATTTGCTCTTATTCACCGGTGAAGCTTTCTGCAGTGTGGCAAGCAGTGGCTTCGCGCTTGGGGGAACCGGCACGGCCTTGTTGAACACGATGTCGGCAGCGCTCACTTCCTTGCCATAGAGATTCTTGTTCGCGTCGTTGTCCGGTCGCAGCGTAGAACCCTCCAGCGAAACACCCGCGAACAGACCGCGCGCACGGGAATACGATAAAATCTCGGCGCGCAAGGTGGCATCAGTCTCTGCCGAAGCGGTGCGGCCCACCGGCCCGGCAGCCGCCGATGCGTCGGCGCCCAGTTTGACCTTGCTCTGGAGTATGTTCTGCGCAGAACGCGGCGTCATCAGAAGCAAGATGAAATCTGTGGCGTTTCCACCAAGCTGCAGTCCAAAGCTGCCGCCCTCCAGCGCCATCATCGATGGTGCACCCCACGGGCCGTGAAATGTACTACCGCCGCGGCAGGTCATGACGCCGCGTCCGTAGCTCCCCCCGATACCGATAGCGAACTTTAGCACAGAGGGCAAAATGACGACGCAATCGGCTTTGTCAAGGACGCTTTGCGGAATACCGTCGGGAGCTTTCAGGATTTCTTGCATGACCTTCCCCGCGTTCTCCACGCGATCTACTTCTTTGTCGTCCGCGAAAAGGGGAACAGCCAAACCAAGAGACAAAGCAAGAACGAGCCACGTTGTTTTCATGATTTCTTCCTCGGATTCTTTCTCTGCGCCGCAACAAGTCCTTTAGGATCAAAGGGCCGTGGGGTCGCCCGCCGATATTACGCCTTCCCCGCTCAGTCTTCCAGTGCCAGTATGCTTGTGCCAGAGGCCATAGGCGTTGGCATCAACGAGAAGACCTCTCATATTTGTGACTGGGGGAAGATAAACGATTTTCCACCCATCGTCCAGCAGGCCTTTTGGGCGTAGCTCCCCGTCCACCTGTCAGATCTACCAGTAGTCTCGAGCGCGTAGCGTTACTATGATCGCCAAGTCCCGTTTACCCTCCAGCCAGCGCGGCCTAGCTAGGAACGGAAGAAGATCAGGAGACAACAACGCTATGAGGTGGTCGCCAGGCGGTCAGAGCGAAGACGTCGAGGACCGACGCGATGAAAGCGGTGGCGGTGGCGGCGGCTTTCAATTAGGAGGGCTTCACATTGGCATCGGCGGCGCGCTCGTTCTGATCATCCTAAGCGTCATTTTTAAGACCAACATCTTTGCCCTGCTTGGCGGCGGGATGGGCGATTCGAGCACGACCGTGAGCCAACCCGACCCCTCTCGGGATCTTGCCGAGCAGCCTCTTGTACAATTTGTTTCGTTTGTGCTCGACGACGCGCAGAACACCTGGACCCAGCTTTTGCCGCAGCAGTCAGGTGTGCCCTACCGACACGCAAAGTTGGTGCTCTTCCGCGACTACACGCAGTCTGGTTGCGGCGGAGCAGAGTCTGCCACGGGCCCGTTCTATTGTCCCGAGGACGAAAAGGTATACATCGACCTCGCGTTCTTTGATGAGTTGGATCGGCGGTTTGGAGCGCCGGGACAGTTTGCGCAGGCTTATGTCCTCGCGCATGAGCTGGGGCATCACATACAAAAACTGACGGGAATCGAAGGAAAGGTGCGCCAGCTTCAGCAAAGCGATTCACGCGAAGCAAACCCGCTATCCGTGATGCTGGAACTTCAAGCTGATTGTCTGGCTGGGGTCTGGGCTCACTCCACGCAGCAGCGCGGCCTCCTCGAAAAGGGAGATGTGGAATCGGCGCTGGGTGCTGCATCGGCCGTAGGCGATGACCACCTACAAAAGATGTCCGCCGGCCGCGTGAGTCCGGAATCGTTTACACACGGTTCTTCCGAACAGCGGATGCAGTGGTTCAACACCGGCTTAGACAACGGCACCATAGCTGCTTGCAATACCTTCCGTCAGTCAGAATAATCGAACACAGTCGAGACCTAAACGTAAGATCCCCAGTTAGCCGAAGGCGGGTTGGGTGTGCCTTGCCTCGCCACTCACGCTGATGTGATCGACGTCACAGACGAGTAAAGCAGTCAGCCGATAATTTTTGTAGCTTGATTTCACATTTCGTCCATCCGGTGCTTGCGGCTGAGTTGTCTTTTGCAGTGGGGTTTCTGACTTGTTTTCCTAAGACTTGCTCGCTTGGGGACGCGGTGGGAGAAAGTGTTTGGATATTGATAAAACAAGCGGCCTGCAGGCATTCTGTTCACCACCCGGCAGCGTTGCCAGAACGGCCATGAAACTGCCTCGGTTGATCCTTGCTGACGACCACGCGCTCGTAGCGGAGGCACTGCATCAGCTCCTCGCCCGTCATTTTGATGTTGTGGCGACAGTCGCGGACGGACATGCATTGGTCGACGCTGCTATTTCGCTTAAGCCCGATGCCGCCGTGGTGGATGTGGCGATGCCGTTGCTAAACGGGTTGGAGGCCGGCCGGCAAATCAGAGTTCGACTGCCCAATTTGAAACTCATTTTCCTTACAATGAATGCGGATCTTGAGCTGGCTGCCGAAGCAATCAGAGTGGGAGCATCCGGCTATCTGGTAAAGACATCCTCTGGCTCCGAACTGGTATACGCAATTCGACAAGCACTACGAGGCAGGTGCCACATCACGCCGCAGATTGCGGGACAGATTAAAGACTCTTGGATCAAAAATCCCCACAGTGCGAGCCACCGCAAGTCTTTGACACCGCGTCAGCGAGAGGTCATCCAACTCTTAGCCGAGGGCAAGTCCATGAAGGAGGCCGCCGCCGTCTTGGGCGTCACGCTGCGTGATATAGCCTTTCACAAATACAGCATCATGCACAAACTTGGCCTTACGACCAATGCCGCGATCGTCCGATTTGCGATGAAAAATAAAATCCTTATCTAGCGACAAGTTTCTTATCGCATTGTAGCTACAACGCTGCACTAGCAATTTTGAGAGTTGAAGAGCGCGCGAGCGCTGGCAGCGTCTCACCAAAATCGACGGACATTTTTTAGCGGGACCGGAAAAAGCCATTTCACGAACAGAAGCAAGTTCGCTGCCATTGCATCCGCGTTGTTGTGAGGATCCTGCAAAACAAACGCACCGACGGAAGACTAGGTAAATTCAACCTCCGTTGCTCCAATCGATCTCATCAAAGGCGCCTTCCTCCGTGCGGAGGAGTTGAAGAAGTCAAAGCCTCACCAATTTTCACGCAGATTTGTTGAAGTTGCCTGGCTGCCCACGGCCATGGACGACTCACTGTCAGAAATAACAGTTCTCGTTTTCCTGCCAAATTTGAGATAACGAGCAAGCAAGTTCGGCACCGTCACAATGCCCAGGCGCTCTCGGGCCCGATCTTTATGCACGAATACCGCAGCGCGACTCATGAACAGTCGGTCGAGCTCAGCAAACAAGCTTCAGCCAAATCCCGACAGGGTACAAAATCCGGCCAGACTTCAGCGGTGCAATCTGTTTCCCCGTTGCCAGATTGTTCATGCTGCCCCGGATCGGATGCAACTCAGCCGGGACTGTAGGAGCGAACCTTCATTAATGAGAGGAAAGGAAGGACAGTATGAAGAAGAAGGTGATGGAACGATTCATGGCGTACCTTCTCGTCTTCGGCGTCGCCTCGGGATCGCCATCTGGAGCGGTCGCACAGGAAAATGTCAATTCTTCTGCACCAAGCGCGGTCCAGCCTCCGGATCCGAGTGAACCGTGGCCACGGGTGTCGACCTATCAGGGAGCGACGATCTCGATCTATCAGCCGCAGGTTGAGAGCTGGACGGGCAACCAACTGAACGCGCGCGCCGCCGTTCGCGTGAAGTTAGCCACTAGCACCGACTACGGTGTTATCTGGCTGACTTCTCGCACCGAAGTGGACAAGGTCAATCGCGTGGTCACGCTGCTTGACGTAAGCATCACCAAGCAAAACTTCCCTACGCTTCCCAACAATGGCTACACCTACACGATGGCGTTGATGAAAGATCTGCCGTGGAACAAGACCATGCCACTGGATCTGCTGGAAGCGGACCTGGCGGTGACCAACGCGGCCGCGCAGCAGAAGACATACGAACTGCAGAATAATCCTCCCAACATAATCTTCAGCATGACACCGGCGGTATTGGCGCTGATCGATGGCCAGCCAGCTTTAGCTCCTACCGCCGACAACATGCAGAAGATCGTGAACACCCGCGCGCTTATCATCTTCGATCCCAAAAAGAATATGTATTACCTGGCGCTGATGGACGGCTGGATGGAAGCGCCCGCGGTAGAAGGACCATGGTCTCCGGCCCGGCATGAGCCGACCAAGGACCTTAACAAGATCAAGCAGGGAGCGGTCGAGACCAATGCGAACCAGCCTCTCGGCAATCAGCAGCAGTCTATGAAGGATGCTGAGGAAGACGGCCTTCTACCGACTGTCTACGTACGTACGCAGCCGACCGAGCTTCTGGTCACCCAAGGTGAGCCGCAGCTCACTCCGATTTTCGGCACCAGCCTCCAGTATGTGTCAAACACGGGCGCCGACATCTTTTTCGATACCGCCAACCAGAGCTACTACGTTCTGATCGGTGGGCGTTGGTTCCAGTCTCCCTCTCTGCCGAATGGCCCATGGACCTATGTTCCCGGTAGCAGCCTGCCGTCCGGTTTCGCACAGATTCCGCCATATGGTCCGAAGGCGGACGTGCTCGTTTCCGTGCCTGGTACATCGCAGGCAAAAGAGGCGGTCATTGCAAACTCGATTCCGCAGACCGCGACCATCTCGCGCACCGCCGCTACACTGACGGTGACATACTATGGAACACCCAACTTCCAGCCAATCCAGGGAACGACGATGACCTATGCTGTCAATACCTCTACTCCAGTCATCAACGTTCCCGGCGCCTCGTACTATGCGGTAGAAAACGGAGTCTGGTTCACGTCGGCGAACGCGACCGGTCCATGGATCGTTGCGACCTCGGTCCCGCCCGGGATTTACACTATCCCGCCGAGCTCACCTTTACATTACGTAACCTACGTCTACGTGTACGGCTACACCCCGAGCGTGGTGTACGTGGGCTATACGCCGGGATACTACGGGACGGTTGTTTCGTCGGGCGCCGTGGTAGTGTACGGCACTGGTTATTACTACCCGCCGTACGTCAGTTCCACAGTGTGGGTGCCCGCACCTTACACTTATGGTGTTGGCGCTACCTTCGCTTGGAGCGCAGCCGCAGGATGGGCGCTGGGCTTCGGCATGGGGATGGCGATTGGCTCATGGTGCAGCCCATGGTGGGGTCCAGTCGGTGGCTGGGGATGGGGTTATTACGGTGCGCCGGCTTGGGGATGGGGCGGCTATGGCGGCGCAGCAGCTGCCAATGTGTATGGACATTGGGGCAACACCGCCTACGCGGGAACGCGGGCTGCCTGGGCTAATCCTTGGACGGGAAACGCAGGCACTGGTGCGCGGGGCGCCTACTACAATCCCGTGACCGGTAACAGTGGGGTAGCCGCTCATGCCGCCAACTACAACGCGTACACGGGTAACTATTCCACCGCATCGCGGGTCAGTGGCTACAACCCGTCCACTGGCACACGCTACGCGGGCGGTGGCGGAACCGTGAGCAACGCCTACACTGGCAACTACGCGGCGGGCGCTCGCGGCATGGAATACAACCAGAATACCGGCGTCGTGCACGGTGGAGCTGCAGGAACCTATGGCAACGCTTACACCGGCCAGTCGGTAAGCGGGTCGCGCGGCTTCTCCTACAACACCAACACCGGCAACGGCGTCGGCCACTACGACAACAACACTTACGCCGATCACGACGGCAACGTGTACAAGTACAACCCGTCCAGTGGATGGCAGCAGCACAGCAGCAGCGGATGGTCTACGCCGTCGTCGTCTAGCTTCAACCGCTCCGACGCCGACAGTTGGGCCTCGACACGCAACTCCGGCTCGAACCGCTGGGGCAATTTCCAATCCGGCGGCTGGGGCGGCCGATGGGGCGGAGGCGGATGGGCCGACCGAGGCGGTGGCGGGTTCGGCGGGGGAGGATTCCGCGGTGGCGGCGGTTTTCGACGATGAGCGGCTTGACATCTGCCATGAGTCGATGGTCCGCGCTGATCTCGGCAGAAGCTAAAGCAACTGGAAAGATCAGACCTCGCGAGGCCTGGTTTTATCGGGTCGGATTTGGTGCCGGGACACTGGAAGCAGTGGCGCGCCTGAGAATGCAGTGATAGGCAGAGCCTACTGGGTTGGCTGCAGAATCTGGGTAAAGCCGATGGTATTGACGGCTCGCAGCATTGGCGTGAGCGGCGGCAACAAGCTGGGCGTTAGAAAGTTCGTGTCGAACTGGTAGGCGCGGGTTGGCGGGTTGTACACGGTGGTACAGCACTTGTAGATTCCCTCAGCTTGATGGTTGTAGTAGATGGCGACGAGCGATCCTTCGTAGTAAAGCGTTCCGCTCCAGCCTTCCAGGAAACGCAGGAAGTTATGCGTGCCTCCATCGGTACCGAAGTCGCTCGGGGGGCTGCCACTAGTGGGTTGCTTGAAAGGCACGCCCTTCCCCGCCACGACGGCCATTCGGAACGTAGTGGTTTTGCCAGTGCGCTTTGCCCAACTGTAGGGGAAGGCGAAGGAGTTTACGTCGTTCCAATTATCTGAAAGCAATGTAACAGCGTCGGCAACGATGGACGTTCCCACGCTGGTTGTGCTCCAGTTAGCCGTCGTCATTCCACACTGACCAGGATTGTTAAAACATCCCTGCACATACACGGGGTTTTCGGACACCGTCGTCAGGCCGCATGGCACGCTATTGCAGGTTCCCAGGTTGATCGTGTCGGCATCCACAATCTTCAGTGCTCGACGGAAAAAGATCGGCGGATTCTCGCGCAAGTCTTGCGGGTGATTCACCTCAGCCATCGGCCACCTGTATGACCCACAGTAGTTCGTATTCAGAATACTGTTGATGAGCGTGTACACCTGGTTCGTGGGTGTGGTCACGACGCCACCGAGCTCGGTTCCCGTGATTTGGGGGCTCGTGAGTGCGGTGTTGTAGATGGGCCAAAGCATCGACGGGTTGGACGTGCCGCTGCCGGTGAGGTTCGCCAGAACATCTCCGTAGGTTCGCAGTACGTCGCTTTGTGACGCGCCGTTCAGGTAATCAGATTCGATGTCCTCGCCCGCATCAAGTGCGCCGTTTGGACAGCCGTAGTTGTTGACCAGATCCTCGTAGCCGAATCCGCCGGTTAACGCAGGCGCCGTGCTCACCGACGCGGGTGGCGTGGGATCGGGCTGCTCGCCACGGCGGTCGGAGAAGTACACCGAGAAGCCGTTTGTCGCAAGGACGTTTGTTCCACTCGCTCCAATGGCGCCGGTGAACCATTTCGCCAGATTCTTCACGTCGAGCTCCACGTAGGACATGGCCCCGGCAGCTGTGGGATTGTTCCCGGTCGGCACGCTGTCTTGCAAGATGGCCTCGCGCGTGTCGAACAGCATATTCGGCCAATAATCAGTGGCCATTGTGGTGGCAGCACCGCACCCGCCGACGTTATTTGCCGACGACGGGTTGTCACGCAACCGCGCGAAACGGATCACTGCATTCGGGCTGGGATCGGTGCAATTGACCGTAGCAACACCGGCGTGTGCCGTCGGACCTTGGGCATTGACCTGCGAAGTCGGCAAGGCCACCACATAGGGGACTTGATTGCTGGCGCTCGACATCGTGCCGGCCGACTGTGGATTGATGTTTCGGCCCGTATAACCGAGGTTCAGAATCTCCCAGGTCACGTCGGTCCACGCAGGTACCGCCGTGGTGCTCGTCGAATTCTGGTAATCGATTTTTAGGCAAGCCCTGATAATCGGGTAGTACTGCTGAACCCAGTAGCCGTCGGTAAGTTGATAGGTGCTGCCACCCTGCGCGTCGGAGACGGGCAGAGGAAAAACGGTCGTGCCAATGTTCGTCGCCGTGAGTCCGGCGGGCGCGGCTGTATACGGCAGCGTCTTGTTGCCGTTTCCGGAAGGCGGCCCGCTAACCAGCCAGGCCAGGGTGGCCAAATCAACTGGAGTGACCGTGTTTCCTGTTCCGTTGCTTGCCAGGTATGGAAGCGCCGTGGCGCTGGTACTGCTAATGGCACTATCGGTGCAAGTGCCACTCGGACCGTAATCAGCCAGCAAAATTCTCAGGCTGACCTGGCTATAGTATCTCTCGCTAAGCTTGGCGGGATTGGTATTGCTCTCATTCGGCTGCGGCCACCGGATCAGATCGATGGGCTGGCCGCCGATGGTGGGCGTGGCGATCGCCAGGTTGAGTGGTTGCACGCCGGTTTGCGCAACGGCGATGTTTTTGTTGTAGACACTGTTGGCCATGGCCGCGAACGCCGTGTTGTACGCGCCGACGTTCCCATAGTAGTTGCCATTGCCCACGACGCTTTGCTGCGGGGTCTGCACATACAGATTCGTAACGCCGGACCCGTTGGTGATGTTGATCGCGCCGGAGTAGCCACCGCTGTATGTTAGAAGGCCGTTCTCGAGATTTTCGGTAATGATCTCACCGGCAGCTGTCACCTTCTGACTCATGGTGAGAGTGTTGCCGTTGCCCTCGGCAAGCCACAGGTTACCGTTGGTGTGGACGCGTCCGCCGAAATTGAAATTCGGCCATGCGAAGAAGGCAAGGTCCATCTGGGAAAAGACGCCGAACTGAAAGACCGGAATGCCAACGGTTTGGACCTGGCGCTGAAGCCTCGCTTCGGAGCCGTTCGCGGTCCGTGCTGTCACTGTGAGCGTGTAGGGTGTCATCAATCCGACTAAACCGGAGTACGCTCCCGTAGGAATCGTTCCCCAGTTCGTCGCCGGAAGGTTTGCATTCCCGGAAGCGGGGGTGAAAGTGATCTGGTAGCCGGACCCGGGGGTCGTCATGCCCGGAGCTATATACTGAATACTGGGTATGTTAGACGGCGGGCCGGGGATGGTCGTCAGTTGATTGATCTCTGCCGCGTCGGGTGAATAATTGGCGTTGAACAGGTTCTCCAGGCTGGCTGTGAGTGATTCCATGCCGGCTTCGGCGCCGTAAAAGGCCAGTTGCCGGTCGGAGTTGTTGGCCCCCAGCTTTTGGTCGCTCACCACCAGCCAGGCAAGCCCCACGACCATCGTGGACATCAACATCATGATCAGGAGCGCTGTGATCAACGCGACTCCCTGCTCCCGGCAGTTCTTCCTGCCGGGAACTGACGGAAGGCCGAAATCTCTTCGCAAGTCTTTGGACACGGTCATATCGGTGCTGTCGGCGCCCAGGTCTGTTTGCTGCTTACACGCTCACCCAGCGATCAATGCAGATTTTCGATGGTGGGATGGGAATGCTCCATGGGTTGACCGTACTAAAATCGACTGCCCGAAGTACTGCTGAACGTCCCTCGAACAGGAGCGCCTCGCTTATGCATTCATCTGGCGCAGAGGGGACCAAGCGAGATCGCAGTGTGCGGCGGATGAATCAATGGCCCGTTGTCTAGCTCAACTCGGCGGAGGCCTGGGCCTGCGCTTCGACTGGTAGATTTATCATCTTGGCGATTTTCGGCCAGCGGTGGCTGGCTCTCAGTTCTTTACAAACCACAAAGCGGAGATAGAACATCATGGAAGGGTCACGTTGCTCAATCGCCTTTTCCGCCCAATCGGCTCCTCGGTCTATTTCGCCGCAGAGCAGATGAAACAGCGCATGTGCACGGGCATCGCCAGGCGCCTCTCCGGAACCAAGCGCCTTCGCGACAGATTTCGCCTCAACCTCATCTCCGTTGCGCCGCATAAGTGCGGCGAGCACACCCGTCGTATCGGGAAACCACGGCCCAATCGCATAGGCTCGCCGCGCATTCATCAACGCCTCTGCAAAGTCCCCCTTGTCGGCACGTATCATCGCCATTGATACCAGGGCCACAACCTGGTTCTGATCCAGTTCGAGCACCCGCTTCAACTGCTCAAGGGCTTCAGCGTCCCGACCCACTGCCTGTAGATAGGCATGCAGATTCATCCGGGCCCATACTTCGAGCGGGTCGTCTTCAATCGCTGCCTGCGCCAGTTGGATCGCCTGCTCCGGATTGCCTCGTAAGAACAGAAACCCGCTATACATTGGCCGGATGAGCTCAGTACCGGCTTGTTTCGCCATCGGAAAATCAAAGTGCTTCTCGGCCGCAGCCCAATCCAGGTCATACATCGCCGCCAGATAGCCCAACAGAGCATGCGCGTCGGGAAGGGACGTATCAATCTGCAATGCCCGCTGGACTGCGGCACGTGCTGCGGGCACACACTCATGGGCAGGGTGTCGGCCGAAATGCGCTAAGCTCACCCAGTAATACCCCAGTCCGACATGAGCCATTGCAAAAGCAGGATCGAGTTCGCTCGCCTGCTCATAGCATCGTCGAGCCAGTTCCAGTGATTCCGGCGTAACCTTAGCCTGTAAATACTTGCCCTTGAGATAAGCCTCATAGGCCGGGAGCCTCGGCGTATAGCGCTGTGGCACAGCCTCTCGTGAAAGCTTGACTCGCAAAGCCCTGGCGATCGCCTCCGATATCTCATCCTGAACGGCAAAGATATCGCTCAGTTCCCGGTCATACCGCTCCGACCACAGATGGGACCCATCGGCCGCCGCGATCAGCTGAGCCGTCACGCGAATGCGGTTTCCCGAGCGCCGCACGCTGCCTTCCAGAATGGTGCTGACACCGAGTGCTTCGGCAATGCCCCGGATGTCCTGCTTTTTGCCGCGGAAGGCGAATGCCGAGGTGCGTGCAATCACCTTCAGTCCGGAAACCTGAGCCAGCAGGTTGATGATCTCTTCGGCCAGGCCATCGCTGAAGTATTCCTGCTCTTTGTCATCGCTCAGGTTGGCGAAGGGCAGCACGGCGATGGATTGCGCGGCAGAAGCAGGCCCGCTGGGAGCGGGTTTCTGAGCAGTTCGCATCGGAACTGCACCGGAGGAAAGGCCAGGTGCGGCAGCAGCCTCAGGCGTATTAAGTCCAGCTTCGCGGAGATCGCCGAGCATTTGCTCGACCATGTCCGGCTGCCACCACTTCCGCAGTTCCTTGGGCGCCGCTGACGCGAAATCAGAACGAAGGGTAAGCAGATGGCGCAGGGCGGCGCTGGCTTGTTTTGTGTCTCCCAGTTGGCTGTAGATCACCGTGAGCATCAGCTGGGCGGTCCACAGATCGGGCATGTTGATTCGTAGCGCGAGCTCCAAAGCGCGCTCGGAATCGTGCTGGCGGTATGCGTTGACGACCATGGCGGAGTAGTACCAGCCGGGATGATTCGGATTGAGCCGGGTGGCTCGTTCTGCCAGGGTACAACCGCGCTCCCAGTCGCCGGCATAGGCGAAGTGCATGCCCAGGAATGCGGTAATGTATCCCTCCATACTGTTGAGCGCGAGAGCCCGCTCGGCGGCGACGCGGAAAGAGCCGAGTTCGCCTCGGAAGAAGAAGGCTGAAGCCAGCGCCGCGTTAGCGAGCTGGCTGGAGGGCGCCAGAGTCACGGCGCGCCGGGCCGCCGCTAGGGAGCGCTCCATGGAATCGGGTCGCGGATTGTAGTCATGCGTGTATTCGGCGCGGTAGAGCCAGGAAAGCATAGCCCAGCAGTCAGCTCGATCCGGGGCCTGCTTCACGGCGCGCTCCAGAGCCGTGATTCCCGCCAAGACTTCGACAGCGCTAACGTGCTGATGAAATCCGAAACTGCGCAGCAGCGCCTCGTAGGGCGTAAGCGATTCCGGATCTCGCTGCCGGAGAGCTTCCGTCATGCTGTGTGCCAGAACGCCCTGGGTGTCGCCGACGGTTGCTACGATGCGAGGAACGACGTCATCGAGAAGATCCAGCATCGCCTCAGGCAAGTAAGCGCGATCGTAGGTTTCCGCCCACAGGCTTACGCCGGAACTGGCGTCCACCAGTTGCACGACGATACGGACCTTTGTTCCCGCCTGACGAATGCTTCCTTCCATCACGTAGCGTGCACCCAATTCTCTGGCTACGGCGCGCACGTCTACCGCTTGATTCGCATAGCGGGAGGTGGAACTCCGGGCGATCACGCGAAGATAAGAGAATCTCGCAAAGCCCGTGAGGATGTCGTCGGTCAGGCCGTCGGCAAGCGTTGTCAAGTCAGCGTTACCCCCGGCGTACTTGAACGGCAGCACCGCAACCCAGAAGCCTTCATCGGCCCGCAAAGCGCCGGAATCGGGTATGGCTGGCGCAGGCGAAGCCGGAGTGGACGCGGGCGCCGGAAGCGATCCGAGCCGCGCCAGATCGCGGAACTCGTTGCTGACGTCGCGTGCCGTCTGCACCCGATAACGAGGATCTTTCTCCAGGCAGCGGCGTATAACCCGTGCCAGATCGCTCGGCAGGTCGGATCGTACATCGGTTACCAGCGGCGGATTGTCCCGCAGGATTGAGGAAACGAGTTCCGCTGAGGAAGTGCCGTTGAACGGACGCCTTCCCGTCGCCATCTCGTGCAGCAGCACACCCAAAGAAAAAATGTCGGTGCGATGGTCGAGCGGGCGCCCGGAGACCTGTTCGGGTGACATGTAGGCCGGTGTCCCCATCACCATGCCGGCTTGCGTGCGGCCGCCCGACGGCAGCGTCGCGTCATCGGAGCTTCCGGCGCCCACGTCTTTCGCTAGGCCAAAATCCAGCACTTTGACCCGGCCCCCATTTGTCACCATCACGTTGGCGGGCTTCAGGTCGCGATGCACAATACCCTTCTCGTGCGCCGCGGCCAGTGCTTCCGCTAATGCCTGGGCGATGTCGACAATGCGGTCGACGGGAAGTCCGTTGGTCGAAATCAGCCGATCCAGAGACTGCCCCTCGATCAACTCCATAGTAAGGAAATGAACCCCCTCCTCCTCTTCCACCGAATACAGCGTGACCACATTGGGATGATTGAGCGCTGCGACAGCACGAGCCTCGCGCTCGAACCGCGCCAGACGTTCCGGATCGCTTGCCACATCCTGCGGCAGCACCTTAAGCGCCACTTCGCGTCCGAGCTTTGCGTCAGTCGCACGGTACACCTCTCCCATGCCGCCCGCGCCAATGGCAGCGTTAATCCGGTAATGCGCGAGTATTTGGCCGACCAGAGTAAGCCTCCCGGAGTGGGCCACTTGTCAGCTTTCCGTGCCTGCCCCCCGGGGGCAGGGCAGCGCCGATTCTACACCACACGTCTTCTAGCGATGCTAGCCGGCAGCCTGTAGATGAACGTTAGCACCAATCATCAGCAATGTTGTATTCCTCAGCAACTTGCGTAGGCGAACCAAACTTTTCTGCTGTTCCCGCGTCCAAACCAAGTTCCCTTGATTTCCATGACAGGAGAATGCCGGTGAGTCCTCGCTTTCTCTTCGTTTTGTTGGTTTTCATGGCCCCAGCTCGTGCCGCCTGGGCCCAGAACGGCGAATTACCCCGCCACGGTGTCATCGGGTTGCAAATAGCCCCCCCGGATTTGAGGAAGCCGGAAGGCCTCACAATGAATCCGCCGACGGTAACGGCCGTAACGCCCGGTGGCGCCGGTGAAACCGCCGGCATTCAGGTCGGAGATGTTCTGCTCGCACTAAATGGCGCCCCGGTAACTACCTCCATCGGATTCGCACAGCAGGTTGCGCGCCACATAGCTGGCGAGACGCTCACCCTTCGTCTTTCGCGCGGGGGCGAGCAGATCACAAAAATTGTCACGCTGAAGCCGCGGCCTTACGAAACGAGCCCCGACGCAACGATTCTTTACGCCTCCGTCACCGCCGACGGCGTGCACCGCCGCGTGATTGTGACGCGACCCAAACAACCCGGTCGCTATCCGGCCGTGCTGCTCATCGGCGGCCTGGGGTGTTACTCGCTCGACGGAGAGATCGCGCGCGCGACCGGGTACGGACCGATTCTTGCGGCGCTTGCGAAAAACGATTACGTCACCATGCGAGTGGAAAAAAGCGGCGAGGGCGATAGTGAAGGCCCTCTCTGCACAGACTCGAAGTCTACCGTTGAACTAGAAACGGCCGGCTACGTGGCCGGTTTGCGGCTGCTGAAAACCTACGACTTCGTCGATCCCTCGCGTGTTTTCATCTTCGCGCACAGCCTCGGTCCGTTGCTTGGCTCGATGGTCGTGACGCAGGAGCCGGTGCGCGGATTCATCGCTGCTGAAACGATTGGCCGAAGCTGGTTTGAGTACGGGCTCGAAAACGTGCGCCGCCAGTCTGCGCTTGCCGGTGAGTTGCCGGACGAGGTCGATACCGACGTGCGCACGCATGCCGAATGTGCCTACCACTTTTATCTGCGGCACGAAACGCCCGATCAGTTGGAAAAGATCGGTCCCCAATGCGTCGAGATGATTCGCAGCTACGCGGGCATGCCATACACGTACATGCAGGAGATCGGCGACCTGAGCCTCGGAAAGCAATGGAAGCAGGTGGACGTTCCCGTGCTTGTAATTTATGGGACTTCCGATCCCGCGACGAGCGCCGACGAAGGCCGCTATCTTGTCGAGTTGATCGACCGCTTTCATCCTGACCGCGCCTCCTACGTCGAACTCGAAGGTATGGGCCACGACTTTGCTCGGTATGCATCGCAGGCGGAATTTCTCCACCGTAGTACCGCAACCAAGCCTCATCCCTACGATGATGAAATCCTCACGACCGTGCTTAACTGGCTCGATCTCCATGCGCACGGCTAACGCTCGTGCATGCGTCGGCCTTCATGCATTGTATGGGGACGGTCGCATGCGCTTGGGCCAAATGCCGTTCTTGCCGGGGGCGAGGATTCCGTTGGGATCGACGGCGTCCTTGATCGTTTCGTGCAGACGCAGCAAGGAGTGATGGTTGAACGAATAGGTGCTCATGACGTCTGACATGAAACCGACGTGCGTGCGGTACTCGCCCCAGCCGTGCTCGGCGCCCACCTGCACCAGCCTCTTGTAGACCTCGCGGCTCTTGCGGTTCGTTTCCGCATCCTGTTCGAGCGAGAAAATGAACAGCAAAACGAAGCACCTTGCGAAGTATGTCGTCGGGAACGCGAACACCTGGTCCCTCGGCTGCACACCGAGATCGGCGTAAGCCTGGCCGAAGATCTTTAGCACCTCGAACAGAGCCTCTCCGGACATGGGAATGATCGGCGAGAAACCCATGTGCCCCCACGCGGAAGGCTGCAGCAGCCCGAACACGGAAAGGCTGGGAATGCCGAATTCAGGTAGGATGACCTTGTCGTACTGGTCGGCGGTCAGCGGTAATTGGAACGCGAGATTGGCAGTGAACGTAGCGCCAGGTATGGTGGAGAGTTTCTCCTCCGCGTGCTGCCACTGCGCCTCGACCACCTTAGTGGGCCCGTAAAAGCGCAGATCGGTGCTCCAGTACGGGAGATTTTTCTCTCGACCCATACTCTCCATTTCGACAACCGAAGGGCCGTTCGGCACGTCGAGTATCGAGCCTCCTTGCGATCTCCGGTAAAAGAGCAAAGGGCTGCTCACCGTGAACATGCCTTGAACGATTTGCGAGTTTCGCAGGTAGGCAAGCGTGTCCACGAACCGAATCAGGTCATCATGCCGGGGCACGCTAGCTGTGCCTGTCCGGTAGGCTTCCGGCTCGGGCATCAGCCAAATGCCCATCTTGGTGACGACACCCAAGCTCGATTGCGAAAAAATTCCGTCGATATACGGCCCAAAGCCGTATTTGTACTGCTGCCACGTCTTGGCTCCCGGCAGAGCGCCCATGCCCGTCCGCACCAACTCGCCGTTTGGCAGGACGACTTCCATTCCGCACTGCCAGGCGAAGTGATCGTGCATCGGCGTACGCCCCCCGCCCCGCTCGAGGGTGTTGCCAATCAAACTGCCCCAGCCGGGATCGGGCGGATCGATCCACACCTTGAGCTTGTTCTCCTGAATATAACGGTACAGATCGAAGTAGCTTACGCCGGGCTCAACGAGCGCATAGTGGTTTCGGTCGTTGACTTCAAGGATTCGATTCATGCGCTTTAGATCGAGAATCGCTGTACCCGAAAGAACCGGCGAGGTGCCGCCATAACCCAGATTCTTGCCCGTTGAAACGGGCCAGAGCGGGATCTTGTACTGGTTGGCGATTCGCATCACTGCCTGCACTTCTTCAACGCTCGCGGGGGCGACAGCCGCGGACGGAACCTTCTCTTGTGCTTCGTCACCGCGAAATGGCGAGTACGGGTCGCGATACAGAGCGACGTCGGCGTCGGTCGTGAAAACCCAGTCCTTGCCGACGGTCGCTTCAAACTGCTGAATCGCAGCGGAAAACTCCTTGCTGCTTATGCCCGGTGGAAGACGCATCCGCTACTTTCCTCTCTGGCACCGAATGCGGTGGGGATTCTGCACGCCCACGTCCAGCCCTTAGCCGTTCAGCTGATTCCCCGCTTTCACATTGCTCGCGCGCGACATTATGTGCCATAAATTCGAAACCACGATGACTTTTACTCTGCTCGATTGGTCCGCCATTATTGGTTATCTCGCGGTCACTTTGCTGCTCGGTTCGTATTTCTGGAGCAGCGCTGGGAAGAGCACCGAGAATTATTTCGTTTCCGGACGAAATGTGTCGTGGTGGCTAGCCGGAACGTCAATGGTCGCCACCACCTTTGCCGCAGACACTCCGTTGCTGGTTGCAGGACTCGTATATACGCAGGGTGTGGCTGGGAACTGGCTTTGGTGGGCGTTTCTACCGTCTGGCATGATGACGGTTTTCTTGTTTGCGCGATTGTGGCGCCGGTCGGGACTGATGACGGACGTGCAGTTTGCCGAGATGCGGTACGCGGGCAAACCGGCCGCGTTCCTACGCGGTTTCCGGGCAGTTTACCTCGGCGTGCTCATGAATTGCCTGATTCTGGGCTGGGTTACAAAGGCGATGATCGGCATTGTATCGACAACGATGGGCCCGACCCTACAAGGATGGCCCGTGTTGGTAGAGTTTTCGAATTTCCTGAGTCGCATCTTCGGCTCAACGTTCTCGGGCACCGATGGCCAAGCGCTGGTCGTATGCATCTTCTTTCTGATTCCGTTCACTGGAATCTACGTGACGCTCGGCGGATTGACGGGCGTGCTGTGGACTGATCTGTTCCAGTTTGCACTGAAGATGTCGATCGTGATCGGTGTCGCTTACTACGCCGTGCGAGCTGCCGGCGGCATGGAAGCGATTCTTTCAAGAATCGATGCGATGCGCGCTGTGAACGGTGGCTCCGACCCCACAGCGTTTCTTCCCGACTTTGCGCGCAGCTTCACCAAGGAATCGCTTTGGACGTTGCCCGTGGTCACGTTCGCCGTATACCTGGGAGTGCAGTGGTGGGCGTTCTGGTATCCCGGCGCCGAACCGGGCGGTGGCGGATATATCGCCCAACGCATCTTCAGCGCGCGCGACGAGCGACAAGGACTGCTCTCGGTTTTGTGGTTCAACATAGCCAATTATGCACTGCGCCCCTGGCCGTGGATTCTGACGGCTCTTGCCGCGATCGTGCTCTACCCGGGACTGACGCATCCGGAAACCGGCTACATGATGATCGTCAATGACTACGTACCCCACCAGTGGCGCGGCGTCGTTCTCGCGGGATTTCTGGCGGCGTTTATGTCCACGATCGCAACGCAGCTCAACTGGGGAAGTTCCTACTGCGTAACGGATTTCTACCGGCGGTTTGTTAAACGCGATGGCAGTGAGCGGCACTATGTACGCGTCTCACAACTTGTGACCGTGCTGCTTGTCATTGCGACGGGATACGTTTCCGGACAGCTCGCGTCGATACGGTCGGGCTGGCAGGTAGTACTGCAGGTGGGTGCCGGAACCGGAAGCGTGTACCTGCTGCGCTGGTATTGGTGGCGAATCAATGCCTGGAGCGAAATTACGGCGATGACAGTCGCGCTTCTCTCAACAGTTGCCATCCGTTGGGACGGCCTCTGGCAGACGCTTCTCAGTCGCCGGGACTTGTTTTCGGGCGCGGCCAGCGTTGTTTTTGCGAAGGCAACGCTGACGACGACCTTGCTGACATCGCTTGCGTGGATCGCGGTAACGTGGTGGACCAAGCCTGAGCCTGAAAGCGTGCTTGTTTCCTTTTACCGTAAGGTGCGACCGCAGATTACGGGATGGCAGCCAGTGGCGGCTCTTGCGCCGGAAGTTCCGCGCACCCACGACCTCCGGCGGAATCTTTGGTGTTGGATTCTCGGCACAGTGATGATCTATGCAGTGCTATTCGGCACGGGAAAATTGCTGCTAAAGCGTTGGGAGACCGGAAGTATCCTCATGCTCATCGCCGTCGTTTCCGCCTGGCTGATGTGGCGTGAGCTCGATCAGCTAAGGGTATCTGACCCGGACGTGCGAGATGGAAGCACTGCCGAACCGAGTCGAGCCGACATGGAACAGCAGCCGCCCAGGGCGCGCGAAGTACCTTGAGTCTGGGTCAACGGCCATGCCTTCATCAGCCATCCGCTGTGCCCAAAGCGACGGTTCCTGCGTGGACCGCGATCGCAATGACAATGCCCGTCAGGATCAAGGCAATGGAGATCGAAACAAGCCTTGATCACCGATGAATGGGCCGAATGTTGCCATATCCAACGGTCGTTGCGGTGATGAAGGACCAATAGAAGTGCCTAAAATCCTATGGGGAATCCTTTCCATTTCGTGACTGTCAGTCTCACTCCTTTGGGAACAGCGGCGCAATGGTAAAACTCAGCCCCACACTGGGAGAGCCCGCCGGTGCCAGAGCATAAGGAAGAACGCCGACGCTCAGGCTTACGGGGCGTCTCCCGAAATTCACCACTTTGCCAATCGACATCTCGACAGGTACAAGCCACCGGTCTCCACGCGCAGCATTCGAGTCATACGTTGATTCCACGTCGAGACCAACCTCCCAGCCATTGCCCCAGGAATAAGCAATCTCCGGTTCAAGTAGCGTCAAACTGACATCGCTGCGGTTTCTGTCGCCCGCAAAAGACCAAACATGATTGACGATCGCGCCCAAGGTCCAATGTTCCGTCTGCTTGATTATCGCCACGCCGGGTCCAAGCGTCCATTTTCCCGTTCCGAGAAGGGGATCGGAGCCTGTCGGAACCCCAACGACCGGACCAATGCCCCAAATCACAGGCGTTGATGCTTGTGGCGAGAAATAGAACTGGGTGACTAAGTCGCTGCAACCGGTGGTTCTGCTTTGGCCACTCGCCGATTCCGGCGCACTCACCACGCTGAAGTTCGGCCTGGTGATGAGATACCACGCGTTGCTGAGCTTGACCGGCAAAACAGGTTCAAATGTGAGGGTATATTGAAATCCATTGCCTGCTGCCGCGCCGAAATCGAGATTGGACTCGATGGACACCTGCATCAGATCGGCAATCGGATCCTTTCGCTCCATCGCCAACTCCTCATCGCTCAGGGCAGCTCCCTGTTGATTCTGATTCGTACTGGGAGGTGGGCCTGCCGGAACCGAGCTGCCTTGGGGCATCGTGGGAAAAGCAAGAAGGAACCATACGGCGATGGCACGGAGGATCTTCATTCCTGAAGCCATCTTGATGAGTGTGTCTCGGTGCGCCCTGCTTGGCCTGGCAGAATAGCACGAGTTTAAGTTGACAACGAATCGGAGACCCCTCACACTGCGCCGCATGCGCCAGACTATTCTCTGCCTCTTAGTGTCCGCTTTGTTTCCGTCGGCGAGTCGAGCGCAAGCTCCGGTTTTCGAGATCACTCCGGCCGAGAGCTGGATTAAGTTCAACGTCAAGGCTTCCGTTACCCTCACCGGCAAATTCGACAAGTGGGATGCCTCCTTGACCTTTACCTCGCCTGACGAAACGACAGGTACTCTTGTGATCAAAATCCAGGCCGATAGCGTCGATACCGGAAGCGGGATGAAAAACGGTAAACTGAAAGGCAAGGACTTCTTCGACGTGGAGCATTATCCCGAGATCACGTTTGTATCCACCAAAATTGTCAAGACCGGCCACGAAACCTACGAAGTGGATGGCGACTTCACTATCCGCGGGGTGTCCAACCCTGAGAAGCTGACATTGACAGTTTCCGGTAAGGGAACCGGCTCAGGTGAGATCAAGGGAACAATGGTCTTCAATCGCAAGGACTACGGGATGAACAAAGGCATCCCGTTCATCAAGATCGCCGACCATGTTGACGTGAGCTTCCACCTCAAGGGTAAGCGGGTGAGTGGGCCTCCACTGGCCTAACACCCACTTGGCCTTTTGTGATTTTCGTTCGCAATCCTCAGAACACAGCGGACTAGCTCGGCCCGAGTAGGCTATTGCGATTCGAGGATCTCGCGACCGTACCGCGGCTGAATCGGTCGAGCGTTTCTAGGATAGAACTTGGCAAACGCAGCCACTTGATCTGCAGAAAGTGTTGACTGGTTTCTTAAAACATACCAGGTGACACCTTCTGAACAGGGCGGCGTGGTCAGCGAGCCGCTGAATGTGTAGTAAGCGTAGTTTGCGGGGAGGAGGTCCTTCACGTTAAGGCTCACCGATGGCACGTCGGTGGCCTTTTCCGCTTGCGTGGGAATGTTCCTCCACACGGCATCCAGGAGTGCGTTCGGCGGACCGATCTGGAAAAGAACAGCAACGACAGCCAAATGACCACCACCGTCGTCGTGGACCAGGTGGGCCACCAAGTCAAATCCTTGACCCTGGATATGTTCCTCGCTGGGATGATGGAAATGGAATTGTTTCAGTGTATAGGTTTTGTCACCCACTGTCAGCGTGCTGCCGGGAGGGTAGTTCACCTGAATTGTGTGACCATTGTTGATGACGTTGAGCGCCACGGGCTGGTAGTTAAACTGGAGAGGTGGCAACCCGACGAGCTTCGCCTTCTTAATATCGATGGGAGACTGCGCGCGGCCGCTAGCACACGTGGCGTATGCGGGATCGAGTTGACCCCAATACTTCGGTCCTTCCCTTCCTTCGTAGGACCAATGCGGCGGGTGAGCCTCCTGCGCAAGCGCCACGATCCAAAACAACAGGAAACAGGACGCCAGGAGCGTTAAGAGTATTTTCGGAAAGTTCATTCTTTTCCCCCTGTCAAGTCCCGGAACGAAAAGACGAAGCGCTAGACTTCGCGTCCAATTGGGCGCTCGTAATTCGACCGCCATTATAGCCAATGTCGATGGGACGAGTTAAAGCAGCCATCTGACATCTCCGGTTCGGAAATTTTGGCTAATCCTAGATTTCTACGACGGCTCGGCCCTAGGCGCAGAGCCGCCAAAGTCTCCCTGCCGAAGGCTTACACCTGTCAATATTGACAGGTTCCAAGGGTAGGGCACTGCGGCTATTATGCAGCGGCTTGGCAGCACGGGAAAGACGGTCCGCTTCGACACCCCTGGTGCGAACGGCAGCTGCGCCCGAGCGTCCCGTGCTCAAGCGAAGCGGATGGCATGGGCGAGTCGTTTCGCCTAGCTAGCAGAGCTAGACCGTCTTGACTCAAATGTGCTCCCCGAATCAATTGAGGGGGATCAACAGGCCGTGAAAGTTCAAAGCCCTGCGGTGCAAAACCCTGCTCGCCGAACATCAAGCGCGATCGGTCTGCGCCGCCGTCGCGTTCGGCACAAAAGAACCGTTGAATCGAAACAAGCGATTGTGGATACGAAGAAGGAGCATACGTTATGAACACCCAAGCCCAGGAATCGTCTCGCCTCTCTTACGTTGAGGTTGTCGAGCAGAAGCGGCTGAACGAAGCCAGAGAGAAAAACATTCCGTGGAAGCAGTGGGGGCCTTATCTCAGTGAAAGGCAGTGGGGCACAGTGCGTGAGGACTACAGCAGGGACGGTTCCGCGTGGGATTACTTTTCGCACGACCAGTCTCGCTCGCGGGCTTATCGCTGGGGAGAAGACGGTCTCGCAGGGCTTTCTGACGACAAGCAGCGGCTTTGCTTTGCCTTAGCGCTTTGGAACGGCCGCGACCCCATTCTGAAGGAGCGATTGTTCGGGCTGACCAACAGCGAGAGCAACCACGGCGAAGATGTGAAGGAATATTACTTCTATATCGACAGCACTCCAACGCACTCCTACATGAAGTACCTCTACAAGTATCCCCAAAAGGAATACCCCTATCTCAATTTGATAGAGACGAACCGCCGACGCTCGCGTGAGGAGATGGAATACGAACTTCTGGATACCGGTGTGTTTGAAGAAGACCGATACTTCGATGTGTTTGTTGAATATGCGAAGGGAGATCCAGAGGATATCCTGATCAAAGTTTCCGTTCACAACCGCGGACCAGAGTCGGCCCGGATTCACTTGCTTCCCACGTTGTGGTTCCGCAACACGTGGGCGGTAGAGGGCGGGCCGAAGCCGGTCATCCGTCAAGCGGACAAAGGGACGATACACGCTTCGCACCCGCAGCTTGGTGATTACACTTTGCAATGCGAGGGCGCGTGGGAGTTGCTGTTCACCGAGAATGAGACCAACGTCAACCGCCTCTGGGGACAGCCCAACCCCTCACCCTTTGTGAAGGACGCTTTCCACGAATACATCATTTCGGGGAAGACGGATGTTGTGAACCCTGCCAAGACGGGAACCAAGGCTGCCGCGCATTACCAACTTGAGGTACCCGCGGGAGGCAGCAAGGTTGTGCGTCTCCGGCTGCGCTCTAAGCCGACTGGGGACGGCTTTGTGAATTTCGACCAGATCCTTGCCGCGCGACTGGCGGACGCGGACGAATTTTATGAGCGAATAACTCCGCAAAATCTCAATGAAGACGAACGAAGGGTCCATCGGCAGGCATTGGCAGGCATGCTGTGGTCCAAGCAGTTTTACTATTTCGACCTCGACAAATGGCTGCAGGAGCACGACGCTCATCCGCTTCTGGGTGGTAAGTCCCTGTCGCGCAACGCCGAGTGGTCCCACATGCTGAACAGTGACATCATCTCCATGCCCGACAAGTGGGAGTACCCCTGGTTTGCGGCGTGGGACCTTGCCTTCCATACGGTGACCCTGTCGCTCGTGGACTTCGACTTCGCGAAAGACCAGCTTCTGCTGATGCTGCGAACCCTCTATGCCCATCCCAACGGACAAATTCCGGCGTACGAATGGAACTTCAGCGACGTGAATCCCCCCGTACATGCCTGGGCAACGTTGTTTCTCTACAACATCGAGAAGCAACTGGGCCGGGCCGATCTGCGGTTCCTGGAGCGCTCCTTTCAGGGACTGATGCTGAATTTTAACTGGTGGGTGAACCGCAAAGACCCGGAGGGAAAGAACGTTTTCGCAGGAGGATTCTTGGGGCTTGACAACATCGGCGTGTTCGACCGCAGTGCGCCATTGCCCACGGGCGGGCATCTAGATCAAGCCGATGGTACCGCGTGGATGGCGTTTTACTGCCTGTGCATGCTCGAGATCGCGCTGCTTCTGACTGAATATGACACTGTGTATGAGGACATCGCCTTCCGTTTCATCGAGCAGTTCGCCTGGATCACCTACGCCATGGATCGCATCGGCGTGAATAGTGATCAACTTTGGGACAGCGCGGACGGTTTTTTCTATGACGTGCTCCGTTTCCCCAATGGTGACTCCGCGCGCTTGAAGATCCGCTCGATGGTCGGGCTGCTGCCGTTGTGCGCTGCCACGGTATTCGAGCCAGGTACCTTCAAGGAACACCCGCGTATTTTCGAACTCATTGAGTTGTTCCGAAGGCGCCATCCGGAGGTGTGGCAAAAGCTTGTTAGGGCCGACGACCCAGCGACCGGCGGGTACGGTGGGCGCAGGCTAGCGTCGGTCTGCGACAAGCAGAAGCTGCAGCACATTCTGTCTTATATGCTCGACGAAAACGAGTTCCTCAGTCCCTTTGGCATTCGGTCGCTGTCAAAATATCACCGCGATCATCCTTTCGTGTTTTACCTGGACGGACATGAGTATAGGGTCGACTACCTGCCTGCGGAGTCTAACACCGGCATGTTCGGCGGCAACTCCAACTGGCGGGGCCCCATCTGGATGCCTGTCAATGCGCTGATCATTCGAGGTCTCCTGCTTATGTCGCCGTTTTATGGTCCGGACTTCAAAGTCGAATGCCCTACCGGCTCGGGGCATTACATGACGCTATTTGAAGTGGCCAGAGAGATTGGTCTGCGACTCTCAAAGATCTTTCTCCGCGATGCCAACGGCAAACGCCCTGTCTATGGCGGTACGAAGAAGTTCCAGGAAGATCCGCACTGGCGGGATTACATCCTGTTCTACGAGTACTTCCATGGCGAAAACGGCGCCGGGCTGGGTGCCAGCCACCAGACGGGATGGACCGGCCTCATCGCTCGCCTTATAGACTTGTTCGCGCGCATGAAGCCGGAAGATGCGTTCCGGGATCCCAAGAAACTCATGCAGGAAATGACGCGAAAGCAAGTTGCTGGGGCTTAAGCCTTCAGAAACAGCACCGACGGGTTGCCTGGCGAAAACGAATACGGGATAACCAGGTGTTCACGAGGAAATACACTCTCCACGTAGCTCTCGCTGCCTTCACATTTCTATCCTTGGCTGTACACTCCGGAGCGCAGCTTCCCGCTTCAGGTGCACATCCTACCCAGGCTGAGACCCCGACAAAAGTCGATCCGCTCGGACGAGAAACTCCTCGTGGTGCGATGTTGGGCCTGCTGAAGTACGAAGCGCTCGGGGACTTCGCGACTGCGGCTCGCTATTTGCAACCACCCCGCGGCCGAAAACTGGACCTGGTACAGGTGGCCCAGCAAGCCCAGACGTTGCGCCGTGCCTTCAGTGGCGAAATCGCTTTGCTCAGCGATGACCCGGCAGGCACCGTGGAGGCTGGCCTACCCCTTGGTCAGGTACGCGCTGGGGTGTTTGTTGTTGGGGACACAACCGTAGACCTCATCCTGGTACGCGTGGATGATCCAGAGTTCGGAAAAATCTGGCTGGTTTCACAAGATACGGTTGCGAAATTGCCAGGGCTCTACGCCCAAATGCAGCTCCAAGCGCCTACGGCATTCGAACGGATCGCACCGAGCAGCCTAACGAACCGACGCCTGCTGGGCATGTCGCTTGCGCAATGGGCCGCGTGGCTACTTTCGATCCCCCTTTCTTGGTTGCTGGCTTGGTTGTTCGCGTTTCTAGTAAGCGTGCCCCGGCGGGTCTGGTGCAGACTCCGAAAACTACCGGTCAGAACGGTCTGGGACACACCACTGGGCATGCCGCTCAGGTGTATCGTTGCGATCGTGTCGCAGTACTTTTGTGTCTTCCTGCTCGATCCGCCGCTCTTATACCGCGTCTACTACTTCCGCTTCCTGTCGGCCCTCCTGGTGGCGTGTTTCGCTTGGCTCGCGAGCAGGATCATCGACCAAGGCTTCGACCGTGCGGTGAACCGTACACGAGCTCTACGCGGAGGCGGGGAGTCGATCCTCGTTTTGATGCAGCGGCTCACCCGCATCGTAATGTTCATCATCGCCCTCGTCTCCGCATTAGCCCTGTTTGGAGTAAACGTGAAGACGACCCTCGCTGGACTTGGGATTGGGGGGCTCGCGATCGCTTTGGGCGCTCAGAAGACACTCGAGAACATCCTGAGCGGGGTGACGTTGCTGATGGATAAGGCGATACAAGTCGGAGACTTCTGCGCGGTCGGGGGCAAGCTTGGGACCGTCGAGGATATCGGGTTGCGTTCGATAAAGCTGCGGACTCTCGACCAAAATATGTTGGTTGTTCCCAATGTGGCGCTTGCTCAGATGCAGTTTGAAAACATGAAAGCGCGCCCCAAATTGCTGCTCGATCAAAAATTCTCGCTGCGAATTGAAACCAGCGCCAAACAGTTAGGTGCGGTGCTGGACCGAATACAGAGCATGCTAAACGAGCATCCTTCGATTGAATCCGGCACCTCCCGAATTCGGGTAAACGATTTTGCCGGTGCTGTCTTCGAATTGGCATTGTGGGCCTATGCCAAGACGGGCGACTGGACAGAGTTCACTGCCATACGTCAAGACGTCATTCTGAAGATCGCTGCAATTGTTGAGGCCACAGGGTGTCAGTTCGCGCCGCCGACACACTTGACGTACCTATCACGCGAGGTGGAGAGTCAGGATGAAAAGGTGAAGGCTGCCATGGGCGCCGCGTGAAGCTGGCAGGACACCGATGGACATCAAAACCAATTCGTCCCTAACGGCTGCTGCCGACGTTTCGTTCATCCGTGGAGGCCCGTTCTACCGAGCCCAGCAGGCGCTTCGACTCGTCCATCCGAACAAATGGAACCTCAGCCGCCGCATTATCCTTCTGATAGCGATAAGCTGGCTGCCCTTGCTGGTGCTCACTGCCACCTTAAATCCAGCAGGTTTCCTCTCGCTGATCCGAGAATACCGTATCTATGCCCGGCTGCTCATCGCTGTTCCCGTTTTGCTGATCGGCGAAAACTTTATGGATTCTCGTTTTCGACTGGTGATTGGCCATATAAGGCAAGTCGGACTCCTAGACTCTTCGGGCCTCGCACACATGGATGGGGTGATCGCCAGGTTGATACGCCTTCGCGACGCTTTCCTTCCCGAACTTATTGTGCTTGTGCTTCTCGTTGTGCACACCGCCCTGTCGTATAGGGGGCTCGTGGACGCTACGCCTTGGCTGGGACAAGGAGCCGGTGCGGAACTTCACTTAACTGTCGCCGGCTGGTATGCGGTAGTGGTAAGCGCTCCGATATTCCAGTTCCTACTCGGTCTAGGTCTGTGGAGATGGCTGTTGTGGACTTACTTCGCATTCCAATTGTCCAGACAGAATTTGAAGCTGGTCGCAACGCATCCGGACGGACACGGCGGTCTCGGTTTCCTGGGCTTGACTGCGGCAGCCTTCGCACCCCTAGCGTTCGCAGTAAACGCGGTAATCGGGGCAACTTGGCAGAACAGGATCCTCTATCATGGAGCTCACCTAGCGGACTTCAAATTCCAAGCGATCGTGTTGGTGGTGATCATCGGCCTTGTTGCGCTCGGTCCACTGGTGTTTTTTGTTCCTCGTCTGGCTGCCTTGCGCCGCCGAGGAATCTTGGAGTATGGAATCCTCGGCCAGCTGCACAGCGTTGAGTTCGACGAGAAATGGATTCATCACCGTGCAGGACATGAAGCCGAATTTCTCCAAGCTCCCGAGAGCAGCACTCTGGCTGACTTTGGACGGAGTTACGAGACGATTCAGGAATTGAAGGCTTTTCCCGCAGACAGGGGAGCTCTCTACGGGTTGGCCGCTTCCGTGGTCATTCCCATGCTGCCCCCGATTCTCGCCCAGGTTCCACTTGCTGTGGTCTTGAAGGACTTGCTCGAGGCTGCGCGGTGATTCGGGAAGACGGTGTAAGATCCAACTTCCGTAACGATTAGAAAATTACGACACAAAAATCACTCCGGTCGCTTTGGAATCGTCAATCAATGCCCAGGTTCTCCTCGGGCTTGTGTTGCTGGCTCGCGACATGGTTTCTTAGCAAGAGATCTCTGATCCGTGACGCCGGCGTCGCCAACATAATTCCCGGGTTCTGCAGCATCGTGGGAAACTGCTCAACATGCGATGTCCCGGGGACAAGCGTTGGTGCGCCGAGAGTCTCGACGATCACTCCCACAACCTTGCCGGTTCGCAAACTGATAACCGGACCGCCACTGTCGCCCGCGTTGCCGGAAGCACTTATCTCGATCAGTCCTGCCATGGAAGCCACATTGGGGTTTACAGTCTGTATGGCAGCAATGTTTCCGAACTGTACCGCGGCGTCCCATGAATGAAGCGGGAACCCAACGATCGCTACGAACTGACCGGTTTGAAGTGTTTCTGACGACACGTCCAGAGTCGAAATCGGAAACGTTGTTTGCTTCGGGTTTGTTCGATCAGGTTTTCGTGCCATGAATGGACTTGCCTTGCACAGAGCCAGGTCGTGCTGAAGATCGCTCTCGACGACATCGAAATGCACTCCGCTCGCACGATCTGTGCCTCGCTGCTTAAACATAACGGTGAGCACAGACACTGGTTGGTATGGCTGAAGCACATGAGCAGCGGTGACAAAGTAGCCATCTGCATTGATCAAGAATGCGGAACCTACGACATTGGCGAAATGGGCCGCGTCGGATTCCTTCCCATACCACACGCCCAAAACAGCGTGCTCGGAATCGGCTGCGGTTTCAATCAGGGCGCTTTCTAGTGGGTCCATCTGCGCGGCAATCGATGCCACGGCACCAAGCACCCAGACGGTCATGACGGCGAGGCGAAAGGCATTCATTCGGCTTTGACCTCCGACAGGCGGCAGTATATGCGATTGTTTGCTCAAGATCCGACAAGCACCAATCAGGCGTATATCCGCGGAAGATCCCGAGCATCGAGGCGCAAGCTAGCAGAAATAGGCCCTGGCAAATTGAAGTCGTTCTAGACGTGACAATCAGGACAAATCGATCCGTCCGTACGTACTGGAACTGTAACTTTTGACAGTGGCGGGACAAATGAGTCAGACCTAGGTTGTTTGCGCACTTTCTGAGGAATCAGAAAAGTAAACCATCTCTTGCCCAACCGCTGGCATTAGGCATATGAGGTACCTTTGAATCAGTTGCTAACGCTTGCGAGTGCGACCCTCCGCTACCTTCTGGTAACAGTCTGCGCCGTTGCCTTAGCACCAGGCGATTCCCTGGCTTTGCGCGCGGCACAGGCGTCTTCGCCACAGGATCAAACTACGAAGATTCCATCCGACCAGTTGGACTCCCTCGTGGCGCCTATTGCTCTGTATCCAGACCCGCTGCTCGCTCAAGTCCTCGCGGCATCGACCTATCCTCTTGAAATCATTCAGCTCCAACAGTGGCTAACGAGAAATTCCGGTCTGAAAGACCAGGCACTCGCCGATGCTGTCGCGAAGGAGCCGTGGGACCCAAGCATCCAGGCTCTAGCCGCCCTTCCCGATGTGGTCAAGCGTTTGGCAGATGACATCCAGTGGACCACGGATCTGGGCAATGCATTTCTGGCTCAGGAAGGCGACGTGATGGATGCCGTGCAGCGCATGCGCCAGAAGGCTCAGGAGAAAGGGAATCTGAAATCGAATGAGCAACAAACGGTGGAAACCAAGGTCGTTGAGAACAAGAGTGTGATCGTGATCGAACAGGCCAATCCGCAGGTCGTGTATGTACCTTCCTATAATCCGACGGTCGTCTACGGGGCACCCATCTATCCCTACCCACCCATTTACTATCCGCCGCCTGGATACTACGCGGCGGGCATGGCCATCTCTTTCGGCGTCGGCGTGGCGATGGGGGCATTTTGGAGCGGCGGCTGGGGTTGGGGCTGCGGCTGGGGCGGGAACAACGTCACCATCAACAACAATAATAATTTCAACCGCAACACGAATATTGGCGGGGGCAACCGCACGAATATTGGCGGGGGTAACCGGGCGTCGCAGCTTCCTGCTCGCGGTGGTGGCGACCGCGGTGGAAATTCGACCTGGAGACACAATCCGCAGCATCGGGGCGGCACCCCGTATTCAAACCGCTCGACAGCCGATCGATTCGGCGGCAGCGCGCGTGGAGATTCCTTGGCGAACCGTCAGGCCAACGCCCGGCAACAGGTGGGCCGAGAGGGTGGCAATCTTCGCAGCAATGCGGGTGGCGGTGGTGGCCTTGGTAACCGCGCCGGAGGCGGCAACGTGGGCAACCGGGCGGGCGGTGGGGTCGGTGCGGGCAACCGACCCGGTGGCGGGGGCGCGAACAGCATAGGCGGTAGGGATCTTCAGCGCAGCGGCGGCGGAAACCGAGATGCCTTCGGAGGAGGATCCAGAGGTTCTAGCGGATACAACGGATCGAGCGCGCGCGCCAGTAGTAGTCGCGGTTCGTCGAGCATGGGATCTCGAGGCGGAGGCGGCGGGATGAGTCGAGGAGGCGGCGGTGGTGGAAGGCGCCGATAACGCGGTGCCGCTCGTGGAGAGGAGTCGTATGCAATCCGTATCTCGAAACCGGCTCTTGTGGGTGGCAGGAGCAGTGGCCTGGGTGTTTCTGCCAGCCACCATGCCCACTATCGCGCAACAGCCTGCTTCCAAACCGACTCCGGCATTGATTGGAGGGGGCGCCAAAGGTTTTGACACGCCGCAGCAGGCTGCCGATGCGCTCGTCGATGCGGCCGAGAAGTTTGACGAGGATGCTCTCGAGCAGATTTTTGGCCCTGATGGTGTCGACATTGTTCTCACCGGTGAATATGGCCAGGACCGGCAGCGGGCCGTTGATTTTGCCGCTCAGGCTCACGAAAAGAAGAGCGTTTCCGTGGATCCAAAAACTGGCAACCGAGCATTTTTGATCGTGGGCAACGAGGACTGGCCGTTGCCCGTGCCACTTGTGAAGGTGGGTGGCCAATGGTATTTCGATGCCAAGGCCGGCCGGCAGGAGCTTCTGTATCGTCGCATCGGCAGCAACGAACTGGACGCTATCGATATCTGCCGGGGCTACGTGGATGCGCAATACGATTATGCATATCAGACGCGCAGCGAGTATGACGTGAACCAATACGCTCAGCGCATCATCAGCACTTCCGGCAAACGGGATGGCTTGGCTTGGCAAAATCCCGACGGAAGTTGGGGTGGCCCGATCGGTGAAGAGATTGCGCGAGCGATCGAACAGGGGTACTCGCCCGATGCTCCGTCCTACCACGGCTATGTTTTCAAGGTTCTGACAGGCCAGGGGCCCGACGCCCCGCTCGGAGCAATGGACTTCGTCGTGAAGGGGATCATGATCGGAGGTTTTGCGCTGGTCGCTTCGCCGGCCGAGTACGACGTGACGGGAGTGAAGACCTTCATCGTCAGCGATGACGGGGTTGTTTACGAGAAGGATTTTGGCCCGGCCACACTTGAAGAGTTTAAGAAGATGGCGCTCTTCAATCCTGATAGTTCCTGGACACCGGTCCTGCGAGACTAGGGCTTCTGACAACTTCGACAAATGGAGAGAAATCGATGCCGCACGTGAAAGTGCACAAAATCGCGTATGTCGCAATGCTGTCGCTCATCGGGCTCGCGTTGCTCGGCTCTCTGGTGGCCGCGCAGTCTGTAAAGATCGAAGGTGTGATCAAAGCGCGAAGTGGCGACTCCATGACTCTGCAAACTTCGAGCTCTCCGAACCTCACTGTCCTGCTGGATGACAACACCCAAGTGGGACAGGTGCAGGGTCTGCTTAAGGCTCGCAGAAAGGAAATGTCGATGGCTGCGCTCATTCCAGGGCTCGCCGTCAAGGTCGAAGGGACCTACAACAATCAAAATCAGTTGGTGGCCAAGTCCGTCTCATTCAAGGGTGAAGATCTGGAGCAAGCTGAATCGATCCAGGCTGGCTTGCATGAAACCAAGGTCCAGGCTCAGAAGAACGAGGCAGAGCTAGAAAAACAGAACGCCGCGCTGAAAGCGCAGAATCAAGCCTTGCAGCAACAGCAGGCGCAGTTGACCGAGCAGCAGGCTAAGATCGCCGCGAATAAGGCGGCCATTGATGCCGCCGTGGCCCGCTTCGGTCAGCTGGATGATTACTACATCTTTGACGAGCTAACTGTCTATTTCGGCAACAACAAAACTAAGGTGGAGCCGCAGTACGTCCCCCAATTGCTGGCCTTGGCGGAGAAAGCTAAGACCATCGACGGCTACGTGATCGAGGTGAAAGGCTACGCGTCGGCCGTTGGAAGCGTGGGGCTGAACCAACAACTCAGCGAGGACCGCGCCGACGAGGTAACCAATGTCCTGGTCCAACAGGGTCACATCCCTCTCACACGAATGCTGGCACCCGGTGCGATGGGGGAGACCCACCAAATCGGCAACGACAAGACGGCAGAAGGACAGGCAGAGAATCGTCGTGTCGTAGTGCGGGTTTTGCAGAACAAAGGCATTGCCGGGATATAGTTTGCAAAGATTACGTAGTGCACAACGCCCGTTCGTGAAATGAGGAGGAAGCTATGCCATGCACCGACAAGCGCCGATTTCAGGAATTTGGCTCCGGGGGCTTTCTACTCGCTGCGCTCTTGCTGGCGGCGGCCACACTGCCTCTTTCCGCCGATGACAGGGGAGTGGAGACGATTGACGCGACCGCCATGGGCACCAGTACACAGCTGGGTAAAGTGGTCAACATTAAGGTGACGATCTATGAATACTCGACGGACGACGATCGGGCCATCCTGATTGACGCCTTTACGAAAGGTCAGAATCAGGGCTTGGTGAATGCTTTGACCAAGATGAAATCTGTCGGCAGAATCGCCATTACGGGCACCGTTGGCTATGACCTTAGCTTCATTCGCCTGATTCCCACCCCCACCGGACGCAAGATTCGCTTCGTCACCAACCGTCAGATCCGATTCGGTGAAGCCTATTACAACACTCAAAGCATTGCCTACAATTTGACTGCGGGGGAGTTCGACTTAAACGATTCCGACAAGAACAAAAGTGGTGGCGTCCTCTACCCTGCGGCTCAGTTGATCATCAACAAAGAGGGGCAGCTGGAGTTCCAGCTCAACAGAAATCCCTGGAAGCTCGTCAACATCATCGACTGGAACAAGGCAGGCCAGGAGAAATAGAAGTCGTTGACGCCCTCGAATGCCCCGCACCTCAGCGCGGGACGGTATGCGTACACCTGCAGCGCACAGCCCTGAGGGTGTCGCAGTCACTTAGCTCTCGGCTTGCGCAAACATGAGCGACTCCGTCTCCTCGCACACCGCCGAACCAGGCCGCCTCACCCACCTGACACCCCAAGCGAATCAAACGGGCTGGATGCGTTGGTTGCCCGGTTTGAACACTCTGCGGAGGTACGAACTTCCCTGGTTGCGACACGACCTGGTGGCCGGCCTCGTAATGACGACGATGCTCGTGCCGGTCGGCATCGCCTACGCAGAGGCATCCGGGGTGCCAGGTATCAACGGCCTCTACGCGACCATTGTGCCGCTGCTGGCCTACGCCCTGTTCGGTCCGAGCCGCATTCTCGTCCTGGGCCCGGATTCGGCACTGGCCGCCGTCATCCTCACCGTCGTACTGCCCCTTTCTGCGGGCGACCCGCAACGTGCGGTCGCGTTGGCCGGAATGATGGCAATCGTATCCGGCGTTGTGTGTATTGCCGCAGGCATGGCGCGCCTCGGCTTTATCACCGAGCTGCTCTCGAAGCCGATCCGCTACGGCTACATGAACGGCATCGCGCTGACGGTGCTGCTAAGTCAGGTGCCGAAGCTGTTTGGATTCTCCGTCGTTGCGAACGGACCGCTACGCCAAATATGGGCAATCGCCGGACGGATACTGGGGGGGAGCACGAACGTCGTCGCGCTGGCAGTGGGTGCCAGTACGCTTGCTCTCATACTGTTACTTAAGCGCTGGCCGCGTGTCCCGGGTATTCTGATCGCCGTGGTCGCCGCCACTGTGGTCGTCGCGGTCTTCGACCTTGCAACTCGTGCCGGCGTGTCCGTGCTCGGTCCGCTGCCGCAGGGGTTGCCCTCACCACGCCTTCCCTTCGTGCACGTCAACCTGGTGCCGATCCTAGAGGGCGGCCTCGCGGTCGCCCTGGTTTCGTTCGCCGACACCAGCGTCCTTTCTCGGACCTATGCGGCGCGTCTGCATACTTCGGTCGATCCGAATCAGGAGGTGGTTGGCCTCGGCGTCGCCAATCTCGCTGCAGCCTTCTTTCAGGGTTTCCCGATTAGCAGTAGCTCATCGCGCACGCCGGTGGCTGAGGCCGCGGGCGCTAGGACCCAGCTGACCGGCGTCGTGGGTGCCCTCGCCATCGCCCTGCTGCTGTTGCTCGCGCCCGAGCTGCTCCAACATCTGCCGCACGCTGCCCTGGCTGCTGTCGTCATCGCGTCGGCCATTGGCCTGGTCGAAGTGTCGGATTTGCGCCGCATCTATCGCATGCAGCGCTGGGAGTTCTGGCTTTCGATGGTCTGCTTCGCGGGTGTGGCTGTGCTCGGCGCGATCCCTGGCATCGCGCTCGCGATCGTCATCGCTGTGATTGAGTTCCTCTGGGACGGCTGGCGCCCGCATTGGGCCGTGCTCGGCCGAGTCGAACGTATGCGGGGCTACCACGACATCACGCGATATCCCGAAGCACACTTGATCCCGGGCCTCGTGCTCTTCCGTTGGGATGCGCCGCTGTTTTTTGCGAACGCCGAGCTGTTCAACCGACGCGTTCTCGATGCCATTGCGAATTCACCGACGCCCGTCCGTTGGCTGGTGGTCGCGGCCGAGCCGGTCACGAGCGTCGACGTCACGGCCGCCGATGCCATCTGCGAGCTCGACGACACCCTACGCGCCGCCGACATCAAGTTGTGTTTCGCCGAGATGAAGGATCCGGTCAAGGACAAGCTGAAGCGCTTTGGGCTGTTCACGCGTTTTGGCGAGGGAACCTTCTTTGCGACCCTCGGCGAAGCCGTGGGTGCCTACCGCGTAACCCATCCTGTCGACCGTGTCGACTGGGAAGAAAGCACCTCGTAAGACCAAGTATTCGGCAGTCGAAAACCCCAGCCGAAGGGAGGCAACGACCATGGGCCTGTTCGACCCAAGCTATTTCCTGCATGCTGCAAACATCTTGCTGCTTGTGGCGTACAGCGTCCGCGACATTTTGTGGCTAAGGTTGTTTGCGGTCGGGTCCTCGCTGATCGCCATGCCTTACTTCATTCATCAGCCGAAACCACTCTGGGAGGCGATCATTTGGAGTAGCATCTTTGCCGCTATCAATTCGTTCCAATCGTGGCGGCTTTTTCTTGAGCGCCGCCCGGTCAAACTGACCCCGGAGGAGGAGGAGGTTCGCCGGCTCGTCTTCGGAAATTTGCCGCCTCGCAAAGTCCTGCAGATCCTCGGTATCGGCACGTGGAGCACTGTCGAGGCTGGGGAGCCGATGCTGGAGCGCGGGAAAACTGTGGAGGCCATCTCACTTATTGTTCGCGGCAAAGTGCGGATTACAAGAGATGATCGTGCCCTCGGTGAACTCGCCGCGGGCGACATCGTAGGCTCTGCCCTACTGTTGAGCGGTGCCACGGCCGACATAGATGCCGTCGCGGTGGAACCAGTCCGCACGATGCGCTGGGAAGTCGGACCGCTGAACCGCTATCTCGCCGCTAATCCCGACACGCGAATCATACTGCAGGAGCACATCGCCCGTGACCTGGCCGGAAAAGTGCTAACGATTACCAAAACTTAAACTTATGCCAGAGGTGGCGCCATAATCGGTTCCGACGAAGCCTGGCGGAGGGCGATTGTCCCAAGTGTAATACATCGTGAAATTCCAGTTTAGCTTACCCCAGAGCTTGACATAGTAGGTGGACTCCAGGTTGAAGTGCAGTCGCCCGGGCTGCGAAATCGCCGGAAGCAAAATGGCGTTCAGCGTTAGCGTGGTCTTGTCAAACTGGAAAAGCCTTACGTTCGTTCCGATCAGACCCGACGTGACTTGTTGCGTGTTAGCCGGGAGGACCGCTTCCTGGTAGTTGATCCTCTGCCAGGCGAAACCGCCAAAGACGGTCAAAAAGGTGCTGCCCGTGTTCACGATATTCCGCCCGATTCCGCCGCCAAAGGTGCTTTGCAATCGGATGCCCTGCACGGAGCTTTGCAGGAAATCCGTGAGCCCTGTGTAATACCAATTGTTCCACCGCAGGAGTCGCTGCGCCGAGAGCGTAACTTCATTTCGGTTCGAAGTGCTCGATCCCGTATTGGAAGTCAGGTTCGAGGTGTAACGTGCTCCGGCGGACCAGCGCTCTCGGGGATAGTTGGCATCGGAATTCAGATTGTATTGGGTGGATTGGTTGCCCTTTGAATAGGTGAAGCCGGTGCCAATCTCACCATTCCAGCGCTGCCAGAAATCACGAGCAGTCTCGTTCACTTCGACGACCTGCTTTCTTTCCAGAGTGACCTTTCTCTCGGGCGTCTCGAAGATCTCAACCTCCATGGGACGTTCGCCGGAGGTCTTCGGAGCCGAGAGTGTCCCCGTATAGACCGTTCCATCTTGAGTCTTGACGAGGAACAACTGCTGGCTTTCGAGGTGATCCACTTCGGGCCAATCCACAGAGAGCGTGCCGAGAATGTAGGGAACGCTAATATAGAGCGTGTTGGAATGGAGCCCTTTAATTTCGCAGGTAATGCGGTCGCCGTTCCTCATGGCAATCACGTCGTTATTCTTCCGCGCCAGCAGCGGGGAGGCGGTAAGCACAGCTGCGCAAAGCAATATCAATCTAAACTTCATGGTAGGCCCTCGTATCCCAGATTCAGAAAGCGTACCCGAAAGTCACCGCTAGTCTAAAATACGACCTTGATGATGCGCATGATGAGTTCTTCCGGAGAGAAAATCGTGAGCAGGAGAGGCAAGAAAGGAGCTGCGGTGACGGCGGCCATACGCGTGATGTCTTGAAGACCGAAGGGAATCGAACGCATCTCGCTTACAACGGCATAGCTGTTGCCGAGGTCGGCAAGCGACTGAATGTCACCGGATCCGAGCTCCTCGAACGGGGCGGAGTCGCGGACGACCCATTTTTGCTCGAAGTCCTCGACATAACGCTGGGCGAGCAGACCATAATCGGCCAATCCCTTCCTTTTTGCGCTGGACAATTGGGGAGAAAACATTATGAGTGGACCGAGAATGGCAAAGACGAAAAGGGCTACAAAGCCGCCAATCTGTAACTTGAACGACAGTAAGCTCTCCCCTCTGTAAAGAACTCGACTGGCAACCAGACCGGCGAGCATGGCACCCTGAGCAAAAAGAATCGGGCCGTAGGCGTAGGTACTCTTGCCTAGAAAGGCGAGGCCGCCGCAGCGATCGGGATGAGTCGGAATAAGGTTCAGGTTGATTCTGGAAACCTGCCAGAGAAAGCGAAACCAGATGAAAAACCTCAAGTACCAGCGCAGTAGGATGAACTGCAATATGGGAATACTGACAAACACGTACCAGTAGCCGGCGGGGGTCAAATTCCAACGGCCCCCCGGCAGGGCATACCAAGTCGTTGCAACGATCGCAACCCGACTGTGCCAGAGCCACAGACCGCAAGTATAGACAATCAGCAAGAGACCAAGCTCGAGAAGGGGGGAATTGCGCAGTCTAACGGCTGACTCGATGGCGCTGTCAAAACGGGGTTGGTCCTTGGGCAAAACGATTCGGCGCTCCGCGAAACGGTGCACAACCGGGCGTATCCGCGAGTGAACGATCAATTCGGCAGCGATGAGGACCGGGAGTGCAATGAGAAATCGCACATGCACTTCTACGTCGTGGAAGAAGGAGAGCCGACCGACATTTCCAGCCGAAGGACTGAACGCAGTGAGGAGCAACAGCGGCAACCATGCGACCAGCGTGATGATGAGCAGCCGGCGTCGCAAGAGTTCCAGGTGATCTCCCTCGAGATGCGCCTTCCGGAGGAGCTGATAGATCGGGCCGCCCAGTACCAGGGAGAAGTCGTGTTGATCCTCGCGGAAACCAGATTCCGTCATCATGTGGGTTCGCTGTCGCGCCGTTGACGTGGCGCACATAATCCCGCGAAACAGAAAAGTTGTCGAGATGTTCTTTGAAATGACTGGCATCCACCGCTGTTGATTCAATCACGCGCACTGCGACCTCGATCCGCAATACCATGCCTCAAGAATCGGTACGTTGCGCGGCCCCGCAGCCAACCGAGAGCGGTCGGCACTGGCAAAATTGACAGTTCACGACTCCGAATCAGTTCCTGTAACTTTCTGTCCCAGAAGGAGAAGCAGATCGGGCTCTCACTTCTCGTCTCAGTGCTGTGCGTGGTGCCTTCGCGAGAGCGGGCACCCAGAAAGGTCTCCGACTAGGAGAGTTGCTATTCGAGGGGAATCGTTCGGATTCCCGACCTGAAAAGGAGCCGTAGATGGCTTTAAAGCACGTAAACTCGACCGTTCTGTTCACCCTCTTGCTCGCTTTGTTCTCTCTTGCAGCTCCCCCTCCGGGCCACACTCAGGCCACCGCACCCACGCCCGAGACAGTCTTGCTTGCCACGAACAACCCAGACTCCGACGCAGCATCGGTGACGGAAGCAACGGGTGAGGCAACCACCGCAGATGCTGCCGCCCAGGCAACCGGTACCACCGCTTCGCAGCCGACCGGCCAAGAAGATGACCAGTGGCATATTGCCGTAACCCCCTTCCTTTGGATCCCGGGAGTCTATGGAACTGTTGGCTATCCCGACCGGGACCTCCGCCTGCATGCGAGCGCTGGGGATCTGATCTCGCATTTCCGCTTCGGACTCATGGGCACGGTCGAAGCTCGCCGGAAGTGGTTGGTCCTGCCGCTAGATATGATCTGGGCTCGGCTTGGGGATAACAAACCCGTCCCACTTGAATCGGGGGTAACGACGGGGAACTTCAAGGCGCAATTGTTCATCCTGACTCCAAAAATCGGCCTTCGTTTGGTCAATCAAGAGAAGATTAAGGTTGATTTCTTGACGGGATTCCGCTACTGGCATGTGGCAGAAAGTCTTGCCTTTAACCCCTCTTCGCTAGGCTTAAGCTTTTCAAACTCGCTGAACTGGGTGGACCCGATGGTCGGTGGACGAATTCAGACCGCGCTATCACCCAAAATTGTGCTTAATCTCCTGGGAGACGTGGGGGGCTGGGGAACCGGATCCCAGACCGATTACGATGTGGCCGGTCTGCTCGGCTACAAAGTGAATCCAAAGTGGACTCTGCTGGGAGGTTATGCGTACCTTAGAGTGGTTTATCGCAGCGGACCCTTCCTCATGAATTTCCACTTGCCTGGCGGCATCTACATCGCCGCGACCATCAATCTCAAATGAGTGAAATAGCAGCGAGCTCTCAATCAAGCACCCTGGCCAGTGATCGGTGAACTCGACGCCCTCCACAGCAAGAATAAACCGGGCAGTGTCTAGGCTCGAATCATTGGCTTTTCCCGACGCCCGCCTCAGGGGCTTTTACGTGGAAAACCACGCTTGTCTTAGGCTCTTGGTCCTCCTCCACTACCAACCCGCCATCCACGGCCATCTTTTGTAATTGGCCCATCGTCGATGTGGCCCTTTGCGGATCGGCTTTGGCGGAGAGCTCCAGAATGCTCCCGTTCGGCTGCCATTCCCAAAGTTCAACGACGACCCTTTTTGCCGGCCCATCGGTGCGGACTTCCCAGTCGGTGGCCTCCACCTGCAGAATCGGTCTTACATGATGCCAATCGATCGAAACCCCCGCCGCCGTCAGTAGTCTCAGTTGCCCCGGGCTTAGGGCAGCATGAAGCGATTGTCCAGTTTGAGGAATTTGTTTGCCGTTCCATGCGGCGCGCAGGGAGTGGGACGTGAGAGGTGTATTCCCAACGAAGTCCACCTCACATTTGAAAATCTCGCTTCCTGCTGAGAGGTCCTTGAGTTCGATTGCTTCATTGGACCTAATCTTTACCGTCAGGTCGTCTCGCGCACCCGTTCTCAGCCGCAAAATCACTCCCTGTGAAAACAGCTTCAATCCATCGGTGTCGAAAAAGTAGACTTCACCCCGAGACTTTCTGACTGCATGAAGCGCTGCCAAGGACTTCGGCAGGTCCCTCGACGAGACCAGTAGTTTCGCTTCCACCCCGCATTGTTCTCGCGCCGCTAGCGTGCCGCAAAGAAGCAGCGCAATCCCCAAGCAATACAGTCCGGGAGTCGAAAGGACACGAATGTCCGAAGCCAACCGTCGCGGCCTCATCGGTGAAGGATGCTCGACAGCGTTCGGACGAGTGACACCTCCGGGCAGTCTCGCGCGGAACGCGCACGCCAGGCCACAAAGCCGTCCGGACGAACAAGCACCGCGCCGGTGTTCCCTATCCCGTAGCTATCGCAGAAACTCGTGTGACCGATCTCGTGCAGGTCAAGCTGAACGCCCAGGCGCTGCGCCGCGAACTCAGCAGCTCGCACCCAACTTTTGCCTTCTGTGCCGGTCAACAAAGAAAAATTGAGGCCGAACAGATCCAGCGTGGACAGGCCCGGTCGAAGCCACAAATGAGGCGCGCGAAATCCAGGCCGACCACATGATTTTCTAGGATTCTCGTGCGTGCTGTTGTTCAGATCGTTCTCCGTAATGACGGCCAAAGAGTCGTACAGATACCCCATCTCGATGTTAAGGTCCTCCACCTGAGTCTGCAAATCTCCGCGGTCTAGGTACTTCGCTTCGCGCGTGACGTACCGCGTATAGGCCTGCTCGGTGGTTAATGATCCGACCGGGCGTCGCTCGGACTCGTATGTCGAAAGCAGCTGCTCGCCCGCCGATCCGCGGAGCACATAAGCCAGTTTCCAAGCCAAGGCGTGCGCGTCTTGAATTCCCACATTCCCGCCATAACCTCCGTAGGGCGGCATCACATGGGCGGCGTCGCCTGCCAAAAATACGCGACCTTCGCGGAACCGCGTGGCAACGTCAGCTCGGGCGTTCCACTTCATCACGTCATCGATGGCGATCGGAATGGTGTCATCCCCCAGGGCCGCACGGAGGTAGTCGATGCACCGTTGGTTGGTGAGCCCGGTCCAGAGGTCCTCGTTGGGGTGGCTGGGGTCGCCTGTCGTGTTCACGACCAAGAATCCGGTCTCAAACGGTTTCTCGATACGAAAAAAACCACGCAGCACGGAATTGCTCACTAAGATCACGCTGAGATTGCGGCCGCGGAGAAGCGGGGCGAGCGGGGCCCGGAAGTAGATGGTGATGCTATTCGAGAGAATACCGCGCCCCTCGATGGGAATGCGGAGCTGTTCGCGAATGCGGCTGCGTGGGCCATCAGCCCCAATCATGTAGCGGGCATGAATCGTGTACGTCTCATTGGTATCGCGCTGCCGCACAACGACGCTTACACCTTGCAAATCCTGCTCGAAGGAGAGCATTTCGGTAGTAAAACGGAGATCGACACCCAATTCTTCGGCACGTTTCTGCAGCAAAGGCTCAAGCAGCTTCTGCGTAATAAACAAACGAACCGTCGGACTCACGTCGCGCACGCCGTCGTTCAGGTTGGCAATGAACCGCGCAAGCTCCTTCCCGGCGAGTGTTTCCACGGCCACGACTGCGCCATCTTGGACAAATTGCTTTTCCGATTCCTCGCGAATAATCTTTTCGATGCCGACGGTGCGAAATGCCTCCATGCTGCGCTGCGTGATCAGGGCCGCGCGGGGGTGGATCGCGGTACCACGATGGTGTTCGACAACAATCGGACGAACTCCGTGGTGACCCAGAAACAGAGCGGCAGACATCCCCACGAGGCTTCCACCGACCACGAGGACAGGGGTTTCGATGGTCCGCAATGGGCTTTTCTCCAAATGGTTAGTTGCGACGAACAATACCTCCCTTCACGAAACCGAATCAAGTTCTGGGTCTCGTCGTCTGCGATCGGGTCGTGCGAACGTAATTGCAATCCCTCGCCGTCACAGAAACAGTCAAGCCGTCGAGCGGTTGAACTTTCGCGCATCCCGGTGTCGATGCCAAGAAGGAAAACCCGGAACATCCTAAAGAATTGGGTAGGACCGCGTACCAGCTTCCGCCGTCGGGTTTTCTAATTTGTCCGCAACAAGAGGCCTCAGATGATGAGCCTCGGATCAATACGGTTGATGAAAAACCGACGTGCTTTTCTCCTACCTTGAAAAGGAACCGGGCTGTGACCTGGAGTGGATTACAGGCGTCTTGGGTTCAACAAAGGTCACGACGCGGTCTATTCTTTCGAAGTCGACGACCGGGTGAAAGTGCATCCAGTGCAGGAATCTAGAGCGGTCATTCCCACCAAGGAAGCCTTGCGTGAATTCGTGCTCGTCCACTTCCATCCATTGCAGCTTGAAGATGGAGATTGAAAAAGGCCTGTTGCACGCCGGGCAAACCACATCGAGACAATCCTTCGCTTGGTTAAAATGCTTCGTCCCCGAAGCAACGGTTGACAAAATCACGGTGGCGCCACAATCCTTCTTGTCGCACGTCGCGCATGGCTCCAAGACAGCTTGCTCTCTCATGGGAATGCCCTCTTTTAGAATTTCACCCTGCCTACTATGTTCGAAATGGGCGAAACGAGGCCATCAGGCCCTTACTGTAGTCGCGATTAGCAATGAGCTACAGCGATTCACCACTCGTACTAGGGCAATTCAGTTATGGCCGAATTTCTACGACGCCTTTTAGAATTTCGCTTATGCGAATCCGCCCCAGCAATTTCACGATCGCTCTTAGGAGGATTCAATGAGAACGCTGGTAGCCCGCCTTATTCTTGGTTCAGCGCTGGCGATGGCACTTACCCTTCCACTCGGTCGGGCAACTTTTGGCGACAAGGATTGGTCTGACGACTGCCATAGGCGGCTGGAGGCCGATCGGGTTAAAGCTGATCGCGACATTGCAAAACACGGAGAGTACAGCCATCAGGCAGACAGGGACCGTGACCGACTTGAAGCCGACAGGCAGTGGTGTCGCGATCACCATGCTGACTGGGATCACAGCCAGCTCGACGTCGGCGTCTACATAAAGCACTAGCCAATAGGGGCAGTCTCAGCTCGCCATCCAGCCACTTTAGGACTCGGAGGTACACCGTCGCGAACACCACGTCTTGTAAGTCATGCGGTTCACAGAAGCTGAAGAAGTTCACAGGAGAAATTGCCATCCACTTCCCTGGACTAAGGAATATTCACAAGAGGGCTGTGTTGGTGTTTCCCGAGCTTGTCGTCTGCTTAGACTGTGGCACTACGGAGTTTGCCATTTCGGAAACCGACCTGCGTTTGCTGGCGGAAACTGACACTTGAACGGTTCGGGGTTCTGACCGAGAAAACTTTGTCGTTTGGTACACTGGCATGTTCCTCGGAGACGTGTAAGCTGCCGTGCAGGTCAGCCAGTCCTCTGTTTCTCGAACTTCTTAACCATATTCACAAATGGCTCACGCATGATGAATGGGGGCACGCGCCTCCCATCGGTGTCGGTAAACCCGTACTCACGAGCCAGTTCGCCGACGTGGAAAGCTTTCCCCGATTTGCGCATCAGGCGCTCGTCGGTGGCGAGCGCCACGATGGCTCGCCCAAGATATTCCGGCGATTCACTCTTTTCCAGCCAAGGGATCTTCCGCCAGTCCGTCTCTCCTTTTGCATGTGACAGCACCCTTTCGGTTCGCATGAACCCGGGCGACAAGGCGATCGTTGCGATATTGTGCGGACGAAGCTCCATTGCTAATCCCCAAAGCAGACGCACGATCGAGTGCTTGGCAACATCGTAGAAGTTGCCGATGTACTTGTCATGGTCCCACGCAACGGTGCTGACGATGAGTCCTGGCTGGCGTGAACTGCTAGCTCGTTCTACCCGGGAATGGGATTCGATCATCAGTGGAATCGCAAAATAGGTTGCAAGAAGGTGGGGCTTGAGCCCGCGCTCGAACATGGCATCCCAAAGGCGGAGTGGTGCCTGCCAAAAGTATGTCGGGATTAGGCGCTCCCCCTCATACCCGCCCCAGGCGTTGTTGACAAGAATGTCCAACCTACCTTGCTCCCCCCGAACCCTCTCGAAGAAAGACTGCACATCGACCTGGTTGGCGTGATCGCATCGCAGGGCAATGCCGTGTCCGCCGCGACGAGTCACTTCCTCCGCCGATTCTTCGATCGTGCCAGGTAGGTTATCAGTGGTCGCCCGCCCTCGGACGCTGCGGCCGGTTACATAGACAGTCGCGCCGTGCTCGCCGAGGACCGCTGCGATCGCACGTCCCGCGCCACGGCTCGCGCCCGTCACAACGGCAACTCTCCCGCGAAGATTGAAACCGCCACCCTTTTGCTTTTGACGTTGTGCCGTCATTGGGATTCCTTTCGATCGGCTGTCACTCTCGCGAGCCATTCCAGTCGTCGGGGCGCAAAAGCAAGCTCTCGTTTTGCCTTTGTGTTGGAAGCGCCGCGCAAGCGAGTTGCGTAGTAGACAAAATCAGCGCCTTGTTTCTCAAGAGCCTCTTGCTCGCTGATCTGCGGAGGTTCTGGTGCTCCGACCGTCGTTGCAAATGCCGGAAGCCAAACAGACAATGCCGAGGGATTGTCATCAACAATGTTGTAGATGCCCGGAGCACATCCAAGTGCTGCGACGGTGGCCCCTGCAGCATCCTCGACGTGCACCCACGACCAGACGCCCGACCCTGACCCTGCAATGGGATATTTTTGTTCCAGCACCCGCTGGGCTATGTCACCGTCCACACGAAACCACGTACCGGGGCCGTAAAAGAACCCGTAGCGCAGCGCGATGCCTACCATCTCGTTTGGTGCGCCGAGCGCGCGCTCTTCTATTTGCATGTAGGTTCGAACACTGGTGGAGATCGCTGGTGAAGCGTTGAGCGCCAGCGACTCACTTTCCTCCGCGAGTCCCGGACCGGGCGCATAGAAGAATCCGGTAGATTGCACAATGTACCTTCGCGCGCGGGCAGCTCGCGCGGCATTCATGACATTTCGTCCACCCTCAAGCCTTACTCTTCGGTCACGATCCGCGGCCGCACGCATCTCATCTGGCGTGTAGCGCTTCGGTAGGGAAGTGAGCTCGTCGATGACGGCCTCAGGCCGCACCTTGTCTATGGCTGCTTCGACGGCTTGCGGATCGAGGGCATTCGCTATGACTCCTTCCGCGCCATTCTTTTCGAGCGTTTCGAGGCCTTTCTCGGAACCGGTCATCCCAACTACGTCATGACCGGCAGCGAGCAAGGCGGAGATCAAGGGGCGTCCGATTGCGCCGGTTGCCCCCGCGACGAGCACCCTCATTGGGACCTCCTTCCTATGTAATCGGCGTGGCAGCAGGAAATTTCAACGCCGAAAGGCCGCAAGCCATCCGGGTCCGCTACCTGGTATCCGCCTTGCGCCGCGTGTTGCCGAGGCCTTGTGGGTCTTCTGTCGAGGCCTCCAATTTATCGTGCTCGTCGCTGAACGAACGCTCGACACTCGATTGGAGCCTGGCCTGCCAATGGTTAAGCGCGGGGCGACGTTCTTCCGGCAGGAGAGATATGAGCTCGTTTACGAGCGCTTTCATACGCCGCATGACTTGAATGCTGGAGGCACCGTAGAACCGAATTTCGTCGAGGGCAAGACGGAGAAAATCATCCCAGGTTGGAAAGGTGATCAAGAGTCGCAGATGGCCAGCCGCATCGCGAAAAGCCCCAATTTCCAATCGGCGGCGACCGAGACGGATCAGAAGGTCTTCAATTTGGTTGAGTGCTTGCACGGCCGTAGTGGGATCATTGATTGCCGGCGACAAAGCCTTGATCGCGATGTCTACCAGTAGACGGATCGCATACTTGGGGTCTTGTTCGAAAGTGCGTTCGCCGCCGAGTTCGATCGCTGCTTTCAATTCGTCCTCTGAAAGCATCGCGCTCGCGCCGTGGACCCGAAGAATCGGCGTGCTATCCAGGACAGTGTCGCCCACAGAAGCAATCAATTCGATCGTGCACGCGTTCCTTCTAGCCATTTCTACTAAGACAGGAATGTCAACCGCTTGGATAACCTGTGGTTGACCGCGGTGAACAACTGTCTGACCAGGCGACCCGGGGAATTCAACTAAAGGTGAAGGCGGAGGAGTGGTAGCAAGCGGCGCGTAGAGATTCTCAATGACTTCGCGCCCATGATCACCGGTGAATACCAGCATGCGACTGACCTGAAGCATGCCGACGCGTTGGATCAGGCTGATAAACATGATCACACTGACAATCAGAAGCGCGGTCACGATCGCTATGCCAGCCAGCGGAACCCGGCCAGAACCACCCCGGTCGACCCACGCCAGTGATACAAGGGCGTAGAGAAATGTGGCTGTGAACACACCAATGGAGTGAGACATCACCGGATCACGAGCAATCCAGAAAACAAGCCTCGGAGAATAGGCTGTAGCACTAAATTGAATCGTTAGGAATGTGAGCGAGAATACGATGCCGGTAAGCGCAATCATGCCGGAAGCGATCGCTGAGTAAATGCCGATTGCTGCATTGGCGGAGATGAGCGAGAGGAAGCCGGGCAGGAAAGTGTTCGCAAGTCGTGGAACTACAAATCCCAATATAAGGGCTGCGAAGGCATACAGCAAAGGGATAAGCCAGGCCGTGAAATTGGAAATGCGGAATCTGAAAGTCATTGGCCCCTAAGTCTAACGCAATATGCGCTAATCCTAGTCAGCCTGGCACTGCAAACGCTGGCGGTGTCTATTGCACGAGCAGGGAGCCTCGCTGTGGTTGGTAGCGCTCAACCCAAGCGCGCGAGCAGGGGTGTCGGCGAGAACAGATGCAGTGTGAGACCCGTCAGATGACGGGTCTCGCCTTTTAGGAACGTTCGCTAGCTTAAAGGCTTGCCTCTCTCTTTGCGGGCGAAATAAACGTAGGCGCCGACGCTGAGGAAATTGACGAACACCGCGATCACGTTCCACAGGATCACGGGTCGTGAAGCAATCAACAAGCCATAGTAGACCCACAAGATCTGAAACGCGCCCATGATCGCCGCCATCCTTGGCTTCATGCCTGCCGATGATCTACGCCGGAGCATCGCGATCAAGTCCGGCAGAGCAGCAAAGGTCGTTCCAAATCCAGCCACAAGGCCAAGAATCTCGGACCGCGTAAATGAGGGGAGGAGCAGGCTCCGCGTGTCGCGCGGAACCAAGTCCTGGCAGCCATACAGCGAGATCAGACCCAAGACAAGAATGGCAGTCGTTGCTCCGCGGGGCCGGCACCCATTGCCGTTCATCCGAGCAACCCCGACATCTCCTTCGGAGCTGGTTTGTCAGCCAACGGCGAAATCGAAATGTCGCCGGGTCCGCCTGCCGGCAAGATCGTCTTGATAGGACTGGACATCGCTTCACCTTCCAAATGCGACTCCCAGAGACTGATGGGTGGTCGCAGACCGCGCAACTGTCAGTAGTGACAGGTGGCGGCAAGCGGAAAGAACTTCACGAAAGCGGCGCGTTTACAAACGGGAAAATGCGGCGGTCTCAATCCCTATCGTCGGATCTTCTTTCGCTATGGCTTTCTCCCAGGCCAGTTGTCGCGCAATGCTCTTGCAAGATCGTAGGCGTCTTATTAACGATCTCTGGCAAGTCGCCCAACGATCGGAACCTGGGATTCTTGCCTACCAGCAGCAGATGTACGGACTTCTTCGTGAATCGCCACATTGTGCCAGCGGGCATACCTGCATCAGTGAGCTGAATAACCTGGACCCGAGGCGGGTTTTCCCGTGTCAGTCCCTCAATTCGGAACCGTATGTAGTGATGCTGAAACGTTTTGCCCCGCTCGATTTTTGTTCGTCGTGGTGCTGTCTTCACGTTCCATTCTCCTCATCGTCGCGTGCACTCGGTTTTCACGCCACCTTAAGCCAGGGGGAGAGCTATTTCCTTTTCCATTTGATGTTTTTCCCAGCAGCTTCCTTCTTGTCCGACGAAGGGTTCGGCGTGGTAGTGGTGGTAGGCCGGATCCTGGTTATCGAGACGCGGCTTGTAAATTTTCTCTCGTACCCATCTTTGGCCCGCGGTGACCGAAGAGTGACAGTAGTCGCAATACTTCAGATTGTACATGATGACCTCCTTCATGGGCTACCAGGGTGCGAAACGCATTTGTTAGCGGCAGGCGCCCAAATCCTTCTCAACCCGGCTGACCTCGAAGGTAGAGTTTCCTTCGGCGTCCTTCGTTTTCTTTCCGCTCAACCGAACCTCCTCTCCGGGCTTTACATCGGCGCTAGCGAGTACAAGCGAGTAGGTTTTTCCGGTCTTGCTGTCGAGCAGACTCAATTGATCGTTCGCTCCCCGACGGACACAGCCGTCGACCGAGCCGCGGTGGTGCTGAACCAAGTAGAGAACGCCTGCTCCGGCCGCCGCCGCTCCGATCCCGATTCCTACAGCTTTTCCAGCCCCGCTGCCGTAACCGGGAGTAGCTGACCCGCCTCCCATGCCCGGACTTCCCATGGGTCCGCCTCCGTATTGGGCAGAAGCTGTACCAGACAGGAGCAGAGTTATCGCAATCCCCAGCCCCCAAGTCATGCAACGCACGATATTCATAAAGAACCGCCTCTGTTGAAACCGTCTAACGCGGCGTATAAACAAAACCAGGTGCGTTATTCGGTGAGCGTGAAAATCGAAAACCACGCTCTGGGGGTTAAGATGCGTGGATTTCGAAGCAACTTGTCACGGATATGTCAAACTTTTGTCTTTGAGAAGTCGTAACACGCACACTGCAAGTAGGATCAGAACCAGGACGGGAGGCGACATGAGCGAACGATATGCAGGGCAGGTGACGTTGGTGACAGGTGGTACGGGTGGACTGGGACGCTCGGTAAGCGTCGCGTTTCTCGAAGAAGGCGCTACGGTCGTGGTCAGTTATCGAAGGCAAAACGAATTTGACGCTTTGCGTCGCGACGCAAGCGCCTATGCCTCACACTTGGAGGGGTATAACGTCGATGTTACCGATGACGCTGCTGTTCGCCAGATGATGCGATCCGTTATCGAGAAGCACGGAAGGTTGGACGTTCTCACAAACGCGGTTGGTGGCTACGCCGCCGGCTGGAAACTATGGGAGGCCGAGCCGAGGGTTCTCGACCAGATGCTATCTCTCAACTTGTACTCTGGCTACACGCTATTACGATCCGTCGTTCCTGCGATGCTCAAACAAGGTCATGGCGCCATCGTGAATGTCGCTTCCCGGGCAGCCGTCGATCATGCAGCGTCTGCGGCGGCCTATGCAGCATCGAAGGCAGCGGCAGTGGCCATGCTCGACTCGCTGGCAGCGGATCTGAGAGGTACTGGCGTCCGCGCCAACTCGATCCTCCCCAGCATTATTGATACCGAAGCGAACCGTAAGGCGATGCCAGATGCCGATTTTGCGAAGTGGCCGAAGCCTCGAGATATCGCCCGTGTGATTTTGTTCCTGTGCAGCGACGATGCCAAACTGATTCACGGCGAAGCCATTTCCGTCTAAATCCAGGACTGCTCTGTCGCCGTTAGGCGAGGCATACTGGCTGGGGACGAAAAACGTGAGGATGCAAACCCAAGGTACAGAGTCCAGTTACGCCTCAGGCGTGGGTCTGACGCCCCTGCTCAACTGTTGCATAGGCGAGGCGCTGGATCGGGCAGCGTACACGTGGCCCGATTCGCTCGCTTTCGTTTCTTGCCATCAGAATCAGCGTTTTACCTACGCACAACTAGATGCAGAGGTCGAGCGTTTCGCGGTGGGCTTGATGGGATTGGAAGTGCAAAAGGGTGATCGCGTGGGCATCTGGGCCACGAATTGTTCCGAGTGGTTCATCGCACAATTCGCCACCGCCAAGATCGGTGCGATCCTGGTGAACCTCAATCCAGCTTATCGCGCCTATGAGCTGAAGTACGCGCTCGCGCAATCGGAATGCCAGACACTCATCATGGTTCCAGAGTTCAACAAAGCGGACTTTATCTCCCTACTTTTCGAAACGTGCCCGGAAGCAAGAAACAGCAAACCAGGCGCGTTATCGTCCCGGGAGTTGCCCCATTTGAGGAATCTCGTCCTGATCGGCGGCACACAACCACCGGGTTTTCTCAGCTGGAGCCAAATTGTTCAAATGGGCGATCGCTCCAACACCGAGGAATTGAGAGAAAGGGAAGCCGGGCTCTCCGCTGACGAGCCCATCAACATTCAGTACACTTCGGGTACAACCGGTAGGCCAAAAGGTGCGGTCTTGAGTCATCACAACATTGTGAACAACGCTCTTTTGGTGACCGACTGCATGAGGCTGATGCCGGGAGAACGCATCTGTGTTCCCGTACCGTTTTACCACTGCTTTGGCATGGTCATGGGAAACATGGGCGCCGTGGTGAAGGGATGTGCGGTCGTGGTTCCCGCTGCGCATTTTGATCCGCTAAGGACATTGGAAGCGGTGGCCACTCACAAATGTAATGCCCTGTATGGAGTTCCGACCATGTTCCGCGCAGAGCTGGAACACCCTGAGTTTCAGCGCTTTGACCTCCGTTCGCTGCGCACGGGAATAATGGCCGGTTCCCCGTGCCCGATTCATCTCATGAAACAAGTGATGACGGAAATGCACTGCTCGGGAATCACGATTGCGTACGGCCAGACAGAGTCGTCTCCGGTCATCACGCAAACCACCACCGACGATGCCGTTGAGTTGCGAGTCAGCACCGTTGGCGCGCCGTTGCCATACACCGAAGTGAAGATCATCGATCCGCAGACGGGCCGGACCGTGTCGCGCGGTGCGCAAGGCGAACTTTGCACGCGAGGCTATGGCGTGATGAAGGGTTATTACAACGATGAAGACGCCACGCACAAGACCATCGACGCCAACCGCTGGCTCCATACCGGGGACATTGCGGTCATGCGCGAAGACGGCTACTTTCGCATCACCGGACGCGTGAAAGATATGATTATCCGTGGGGGCGAGAATATCTATCCCCGTGAAATTGAGGAGTTCCTCTACACATGCCCCGGCGTCAGCGAAGTGCAGATTGTCGGCGTTCCCAGCGTGAAATACGGAGAAGAACTGGCGGCGTGGGTGAAGGCACAGCCAGGAAAGGAGGTATCCGCCGAACAGATCCAGGCGTTTTGCAAGGACAAGATCGCGTCGTTCAAGATTCCCCGCTACATCAAGATTGTGGACCAATTCCCCATGACAGTCACCGGCAAAGTCCAAAAGTTCCGCATCAGACAGGCCATGATCGAAGAACTGGGGTTGCAGGCTTCGGCCAACATCGAGACCGCCTGAAACTTCTCCGCTTCCCTGCGAGTAGAGATTCTGTCAGGGTCCTGAGATTTTAAGGCTGCATGTGGAGGACAGGATACATGGCTCGTGCTGTCAGGGATCCGAGCGCCAATAGGGGGTGGCTGAATGGCAGCGGGCTGCGTGACTGCCGACCAAAACCCGCTCTAGAGCCGAACGGTCTGGGCACTGTTCGCATGCGTGCACGCCCCAGCTAGTCTTTTCTCAGCCGCGCCACCGATTCTGCCGGCAACCGATTCAACAACTCTAGGAACACCCCATTCGTCCATCCGAACCCCATTACGTTTTGACGGTACCCAGCCACAATGTGCGTCTCAGTGGAACGCGCGACGACGTCGTACTTTTCTCGCAGCGTATGATCTGTCCGAAAGTTGTCCAGCACCATTGACAGGAAGCTTTCGGAGATGCGATCTGCATCGCGGTCGTATCCATAGCGCCGCAAACCCTCGATCGCTAAGAGATGAATAGGCGCCCACCCGTACGGGTAATCCCACTGTGCCTGGCTCTCATATCGGCTCATCGCCAGTCCGCCCGATTGCTCAAACAAGCGAAGATTCGACGCCACCGCGCGCCCCTGCTCCGCTGAAGCAAGTCCGGTCCAAAGCGGATAAAACGTCGTCGCATATTCATACGAGGATCGAGTGCGGGTCTCGAAGTTGTAGTCGAGAAAGAGTCCTTGACGCGCGTCAAAGAAATATTTCACCATTCGCTCGCGCCGCTGATCCGCCTTCGTCGCCCAACGGCGCGCATCCTCCTTCCGCCCGAGTGTTTCACTCATTTCTTGCAGATCTTTTTCGGTCTTATAGAGCAGGCTATTGAGACAAACGGGTGCGAACTGATGCGTGTCAGCGCCATAGGGGCCGAACCGAAACGTCACGTCGAATCCGGATTCGCGCATGGCGCGGTCTCCCTTGTAGAAATCGTCGGAGAATCCCAAACGGTTCTCGAGTGGGCAGTTCACGACCTGGCCGTCGGTGGATCCGCGATTGCAAATCCACACTTCCGAGCCGAGTCCGTTTAGTGAGCTCGCTTTGACAAGATGCGGACTCTGCGGCCCTTCGTGTAGCCAGAAAAACTGAGCGACCCCTCGATAGTAGTCGCTAGGGTCCCCTAGAATCTCGGGCACCGGTCCCGTGCCTCTATCGAAATAACGCGAAAGTCCCGTGTCTCCAGCCAGATGCGGCGGTCGATTCCACTGTTCATAATCCTGGAGTGCGAATCGGTAGGCTCTTTCAAGCCATTGAGAATTTGCCTGACCGGCCGCCTGATCTGCCTGATAGACGGCCAGGATCATCGAGCTCAGAAACGGCGGTTGTGAGCGACCGATATAGTACGTGCGGTTCCCGTTCAGAACCCCGCCATAGTGCTGGATTTCGTAGAAGAAATTCTCCACCATCCCTTTCGCGAGATCCCGACGATTGTCCCGAAGCAGGCCACGTATGATGAAGTAGCTGTCCCAGCCGTACATCTCGTTGAATTGGCCTCCCGGCACGTCGTAGGGATGGGGGAGATAAAGCAAGCCGTAGGGGCGGATTTTGCCTGCCTGCTCCTCTGTAACGTTCGCGGGGAGGCGCGCCACGCGGACGTTGCACTCGCTCTGCATTCTGGCGAGCTTGGCAGGATTCTCCACGTTCGCCGGAAGATACAGGACCGGCTCTCCCGAGACTTTCACATCTTCGTAGGTCTTGCATTCCACCACGGAGCGCTTCAGATTGTCCCAGCCCTGTGAAATGTATTGCAGGATGTCGTCCAGGGATTCGAAGGATTGCTGCGGGAGTTCCGCCTCGCGCGTCGCCTTAGCTCTGAACAAACCAGGGGGCAAATCGCCTACGAGTAGAATTCCAACGAGGAACAAACTGGATAGCGAACGTGCTTTTGCGCGTGGCATAATTGCCTTCCGCCCAACCTTTCTTTTATCAATAGATCCGCGCCGGTTCCAGCTTGAGAGCGCTGCGTTCCGGCTACCTAGGGTCGGCCCGCCTCGTGCATTCACAGCGTCGATTTTCGAATCTCGTAGCCCTTTGGCGCCCAAGAGGTTGCCGAGTACATCAACATCGAAGCCAAGAATCCTTCCGTTTTCGGCAGGCGATGTAATCTACACGCAGAGAAAGGGGCTTCGGTGAAAAACTGGAAATACGTTCTGTCGGTCCCTGGCGACACCCTGTATCTGCGGGCGCAAACGGCCGCGGCACAGGCCGCCGCAGATCGTCTTGGAGTGGGGCTCCAGGTCGTGAGTGCGGAAATGGACCCGGTGGCTCAAGGACAACAACTGCTCAGCCTGGTGCAATCGCGAACCTCGCGACAGCTAAACGGCATCCTTGTTGAACCCGTGAGTGCCGCTGGACTGCCGCGCGTCGCCGAAGCGGCGATCGCCGCAGGAATTGCGTGGGTCGTAAGCAATGCGCAGGTGGATTACGTTGGGGCGCTCCGCAGGCGTGCGAAGGTTCCGGTGTTCCAAATCTCGCAGGACCATTTAGAAGTGGGGCGAATTCAAGGGAAGCAGATTGGCGCGATATTACCGAATGGCGGATCGGTTCTCTATCTTCGTGGACCGGCGATGAGTTGGTGGGCCACGAAGCGATTCGAGGGCCTAGAAAGCACCAAACCCAAGAATGTTGAAGTGAAGAGCCTGAGGGTGGTCGGATCGACCTCCGACAATGCTTTCAACGCTGTAGGTTCGTGGCTAAGTTTTTCCAAGGCGCGGCCGGAGAGCACCCAGTTGATCGTTTCACAAAACGCAGACTTCGTTTCGGGGGCCCGAAAGGCATTCGAGACGTATACGTCCGAACCAGAGCGGACGAAATGGTTGTCCTTGCCGCGAGCAGCCGTGGGCGTCTCGGACCGAAGCCGGCCACTGGTCGATCAAGGCGTTCTGCGCGCGGCAGTGGTGACCTCCCTAACCATGGACAAGGCGTTGGAAATGCTGGTGCGAGCGATGACGAACGGTGTGCAACCACCGGAGCAGACATTGGTAGAAGCTTATTCCTATCCGCGTGTGGAAGAGCTCGCAAAACAGTGGCAGGAGGCGAGACCCTAGGAGTGACGGCTTAGACCTTAGCCCAAGATTGTGCGAGATTTTGCGCGGCTTTTTTGGAAACAAGCTTTCGCCGCGTTGCTGACACCACAAGAGAAAGCGTCCACGCCAAGCTTCAGTTCGAGTGAAATTTCACGCGACAACAGGTCAGCACAAGGAAGGCCATCCCACCTCGATCGAGCCCGCGCGTGTGCGCAACAATAAGTGGTTGATAGGCCGGTCAAAGCGGGCATACCATTCTCCAGAAGCAAAATAGCGAGATTTGGGCTGAGAATTTCGAGTCAAAAAGGGCAGGGCTGCGATGGTTCGACCTTGTTGTTTGGTAGTCTGCGGAGTCCTATTCTCTTCCGTCTTGAGCTTGCACGCTGCCCACCCTCAGGACGCGGCCATGTCAGCGGCACCGGCTTTTAGCGGAGGGGTGTTCATTACTCCGGTTCCAGGCGTACCGTTCTCCGCTATGGCTGAGCAAGAAATGACGCAGGTGCTCAAAGATGGAACCTCGTTTCGGCGCAAGACTGCTGCGTTCATTGCGCGTGATTTCCAAGGCCGCATTCACAATGAAAGTCACGAAGTGTTGCCAATCTCCGCGACTCGACAACCCACACTGTTGTCGATCCACATTTACGATCCCAACACCCGGCTGAACACGTTCTTGGATACCCGTACGCACATCGCTCGCCAGGCTACGCTTCCCAGTCCTCCTCCGACGGCGCCACCTTCTGACTGGGCGCAGCGAGAATCAGGCGAAAACTCCTCGAGCCCGAATGCACAGTTCGTGGATCTGGGTATCAACGCACTCGACGGTATCGAGGTTCATGGCTACCGCAGGACGATGACTCTCAGCACCAAGGCCAGCGGCACGGACCAGTCCGTCGTGATCACGGATGAATATTGGTACTCTGAGGAGCTTCACCTCAACATGCTGGCGAGTCATAGCGATCCACGCACTGGTCGTCTTACCGTTAGCGTGACGCACCTGAATCGAAACGAGCCAGCGGCGGATTTGTTCGAGGTTCCGTCTGGCTACAAGCTGGTGGACACGACACCGCCAGAGTAGTCTTACTGAAACCCTGTGCTTTCAGAACCTACTGGCGCTCTACCAAGACGACTTTCTGAATCATAGCGAACAGGAAGGCGGTGGTCAGTCCGAACAGCAGCCATCCGTTTAGCGCTTCCAGTGCCCCCAGGAGGTGCCAGTGGTCTTCCAGGCGCAGATTCTCGTGCCCATAGCTGGTGATTGCGTTCAACGAATAAAGCATAGCGGAATTCCTGTCAGGCAAGGCGCCGAGAATTCGATAGGCAGTGGCCCAGATACTCGCCTCAACACCGTGCAGGATCGTGACCGCCAAGGTCGTCGAACCCATGACAGCCACAAATACGGCCGTGGGATGCCGCTGCTGAAGTGTGCGATTCGAAGCGCGAATGGCTCTTTGATTGATTACGACGAGGCCCAAGACATGGATGAGCACCGTCATCACGATCAACGGTAAGCCCCATACCCAGTCGGCGCTCCAATGGGGCGCGCCGGCTACAAAGCTGGAGGCAGCTTGGACAATTCTCATCGAGACCTCCTTACAATAGTCTCCGTTTTGCAGTAACCTATCAAAAGTGATGTTTGCCAAGTTCGCAGATGCCGCCTCCGGTGCCTAGTAAGGAACGGGGCGTCGATTCGCCAGAGGCGAGACGAAGTCGGCCAGGACGGTGAGGCCGCCCGAATAGCCCGAGCTCGATGGGCCGATGGCTTAACTGCGTACGCGGCAATTACCTGTCTTGGGGGATTGCATTGCTTCTGCGTGTGAACGGTCGCGCCGCTGGCCCATACTGACTTAAGTCGGCTGGCGTCGGGAGGACCCGTGTGGTCCTCTAAGATCAAGATACTAGTAGCCGAAGACTTCGAACCGTTCCGCCGACTTGTCGTTTCCGCGCTAGAACGGAGAGCGGAATTTCGGATCACAGAGGCTTTCGATGGGTTGGAAGCCGTCCAAAAGGCCGAAGAGCAGCAGCCCGACCTGATATTGCTGGATATCGGGTTGCCGATTCTAAACGGAATGATGGTCGCCAGGCGAGTACGTAAACTCGCTCCCGCTGCAAGAATCTTGTTTCTCACACAAGAGTGTTCCCCCGATGTCGTGCGAGAAGCTCTGGACCTAGGCGCACTGGGGTATGTTCATAAGCCACGCGCCCACCGGGATCTGCTGCCTGCTATTGAAGCGGTTCTGGGAGGCATACAGTTTGTCAGCACAGGTGTAAACGAGGAGACTCCACGGATGCAGAGGATGTGCTATTCCTTCGACTTCGATCCGACGAATCGCGTCCTTCGTTTCCGTCTCAAAGGGCGTATCACTGACGAATCGATGAGGGATTTCTACGATGGCATGCGCGGTCCCGCGCATCGCACCCAGCCAAATGCCGGGGTGTTGGACACCTCTACGGTCATCTCATTCGACGTCTCTCCCCAGGTCATCAGGGAACTGGCCATGGCTTCGCCGATCATGCCGAATCCGGACTTCCCGCGAGTTGTCATCGCGCCTTCTCCCGATGTGTATGGAATGATGCGCATGTTTGCCGAACAGGCGGAGGTGACGCGCCGAAACCTACATGTAGTCCGAGCCGAAAGCGAGGCGTGGGCGATTTTGGGCGTGCAGAACCCGCAATTCGAGCCGTTCGACACCGAGTAATCCGGGTTAAATTACACCGACAGCTTAGCGATCGTCTCAATGAGAGATCGACTCCAGTGCAAGTCCCCGCGTCGGCGGGCCAAAACTGCCGATGACCAAAACGATCAGGACCATAGAGGCCGCGATGAAGGCGAAAACTCCGCCCACGCCGAAGTGTTGCAGGAAAAAGCCAATCATAAGACTCGTGAAGATCGCGCTGAAACGGCTCCACGAATAGACAAAGCCGACAGCTTGTGCCCGTACCGGTGTCGGGAACAGCTCGGCCTGGTAGGTATGAAAGGCGACAGACATCCAATTGTTGGAGCAAGTCAAGAGAACACCAAGCAGGATCAGCCAGCCGGGCCGAGTTTGGAATGCAAACAAAAGACCAAATCCTCCGATACAGACGGCACTCCCGATAATCTGCCATTTCCGTTCCCATTTGTCGGCGATCCCATAAACCAACAGCGGACCTAGGGGAGCGAAGATGGCAATGATGAACGAGTATTGCAGGCTGGCAGTCGTTTGGATGCCTGCCGCAATCAATAAGGTAGGTACCCAGGAAGCAAAGCCATAGTAACCGACTGTCTGCGCAAAATGGAAAACCATCAGCATGATCGTCCGCCCGCGATAGGGGGGACGAAAAATCTGTACGAACCGCATGCGAGCATCTCGGTATGCCTCAGGAATACCGTCCAGCAGCACCGGCGGAAGCGCTTGACCGAACTCCACCGCCACTCGCTCTTCCATATGTGTGACGGTGCGTTCCGCTTCGGACACCTTCCCGCGGCCGATCAGCCAGCGAGGACTCTCCGGAATCTTGCGCCGAATGAACCAGACAAATATGGCACTGACGGAACCTATCAGGACCACCCAGCGCCAACCATCCAGCCCGAATGGGCTTCGCATCGCCAGGGACCAAGAGATCAGCGCAACCACCGGTATGGCGGTGAATTGCACGACTTGATTCGCCGTGAACGCCCGGCCCCGAATGTCCTTGGACATGAGCTCCGCGATGTATGTATCGATCGTTACTAACTCGATCCCAATGCCGACTCCCGCTATCATGCGCCAAACCAAAATTCCCCGCGCGCTCGACTGAAAGGCCATAACGGCCGAGGCAGCCGTGTACCACAACAACGAAGAGGTAAAGATGGCCCGACGCCCAAATTTGTCAGCCATAAATCCGAATGCGAGCGTGCCGACGAAAAGCCCAGCGAATGTCGCCGATATGAAGCTAGCGAGCCCCATCAGCCCGAAGAACGAGACGTAGGCGCTGGAGAACAGTCCACTATGAATCAAGGCAGGCCCGATATATGTCATCAAGAAAAGATCATAGAATTCGAAGCAGCCGCCTAAGGAAAGCATCAGCAGCAGCTTCCATACATATCGGGTAGGGGGAAGGCGGTCGAGCCGGGCACTGATTAGAGAAGCTGCGCTGGGGGGTGTTGGTCCGCTGTCCATTGCGCCGACTCGAAGGCGGCCTATTAAAGCATAATCGGTTCACCTGCGTGGGGCTACAATTCCCCCCAGCACGGGGAGGTCGAATGTCGCTGACGAAACGGAATTTGTGCACCTCGATCTGGTTTGCGCTCATCGTCGCTCTGCCCCTGGCGCTCCCGTCACCCGCGAATGCAAAGGTCAAACGTATCGTCATCGACCCGTCGAAGGGTGAATCGCCCGCTTATGGTGGCAGGTCCTTCGGCAGCGTTGGGCAGTACGAAATGCTCGTTGGCCGCGCCTACGGCGAGCTCGACCCCAAGGATCCGCACAATGCCATCATTACCGATATTCAGCTCGCTCGCCGCAACTCTCGCGGCATGGTGGAATACGTCGCAACCTTTACGCTGTTGAAACCGGTCGACATGAAAAAGGCCAGCAACGTTCTCCTCTACGAAGTCGTCAATCGCGGCAGGAAGCTCGAGTCCGGAGGCAGTGATCGCGGTTACTCCTACCTCTTCAGTGGCTGGCAGGGCGATATATCCCGCGACTCGGCAACCGGAGGCCAGTCCCCGGAGATGATCGAAGTACCTGTGGCTTACAACCCAGACGGCTCGTCGGTCACCGGCGCGGTCCTCGTTCGAATCGTGAACACAAGCGGGAGCACCGCTCCGCTGTATGTCTACACACGCCCGGTTCCCTACTTGCCAGCATCGCTTGACACCAAGCAGGCAATTCTCACTACGCGTACCTCCGAAACCATCGACGGCGTTGGTGGCACCATCTCCACCGTTCCCAGCTCTGACTGGGCGTGGGCTGACTGCACCAAGTCTCCCTTTCCTGGTGAACCCGATCCACACAAGATTTGCCTGAAGAATGGTTTCGATCCATCGCTTTTGTACCAGCTTGTGTTCACCGCGAAAGACCCTCTTGTTCTTGGAATCGGCTTTGCCGCCACGCGCGACATCGTTTCCTTCTTTCGTTACGCGCAGCAGGACGAAACGGGAACCCCAAACCCTCTGTTCGGAAAAATCCAGTACGTCGTCAGCCAAGGCAGTTCCCAATCGGGCCGCTTCATCAGAACGTTCATTCACTTGGGATTCAACCAGGACGAAACGGGGAAGCTCGTCTGGGACGGCGCCATGCCGCACATCGCTGGACAAGAGCTGGGCCTGAATGTCCGCTTCGCGCTACCGGACGGCGCCTCCGGCCCCTACGAAATCGGTGGCGAAGGAGTGCCGTGGTGGGACGACTCGGCAGACCTCGTGCGCTCACGCAAGTCCGCAGGCCTGCTCGATCGGTGCCGCGCTTCGAAGACCTGCCCGAAAGTCATGGAAGTCTTCGGTTCCACCGAATTTTGGGACCTTCGAATGTCCCCTGGCCTGGTCGGCACCGCTGGAACCCAAGACCTGCCTCTGCCTGACAATGTCCGCCGGTACTATTTCCCCGGCACTACACACGGTGGTGGCCCCGGCGGCTTTAGCGCAACTCCCCCTCCTCCTGCGCGTGGGCGTGCAGGCGTATGTTCCCTTCCGGCCAATCCCAATCCGGAATCAGAGACGATGCGTGCCCTGCTGGAGGATCTGGTCGCCTGGATCGTCCACGACACGCCGCCGCCACCGAGCCAGTATCCTCGCCTTTCGGACGGAACTCTGGTCCGCGCCAGCAGAGCAGCCGTCGGATTCCCGGAGATTCCCGGCGTCCACTTCAACGACAACTTCGAAAATCCACTGTTCGACTACGATTGGGGCCCGAATTTGAATTACAACGACGTCTCCGGGATCCTTTCGGAGGTGCCTCCCATCACAAAGCACGTGATCCCGCTGCTTGTCCCCAAAGTGAACGCAGACGGCAACGAAATCTCAGGCGTGGCCTCTGTCCTCTATCAAGCTCCCCTCGGCACTTATCTTGGCTGGAACGTGATTCCCGCTGGCTTCTTCCAAGGACAAATCTGCGCTTTCACCGGCGCCTTTGTCCCCTTCGCAACCACCAAGAAAGAACGCCTCGCCGCGAACGACCCACGCCCCTCTCTGGAGGAGCGCTACGGTACGCAAGAGGCGTACGTCGCCGCGGTACGCTCTGCAGCTCAAAATGCGGTGCACAACCGGTTCCTGTTGCCAGAGGATGCTGACCGGCTCGTGCAGCAAGCCGCCGCAAGCCATATTCTGCCTCCGTAGCTATCGTGCACGAGCGAGGTGAGTCGTTTGCTTGTGAAAGCGATTGCGTGGTGACCTCTGTGGTGATAAGAAAGTTTAGGAGTGTAGGTATGTCGTCGCTCGTAGCGGTAGCGATTGGCCTTGTTCTATTCTTCTGTTTCATTCTCTACTTCTGCGTACGGGACTCCAAGCAAGACGGGTATGCACAGTCGAAATCGGAGCTTGATCTGATGCGTAAATCTCCCTTCGGGCGATGGCGCTATTGAGTACCTCTCTGACTTGGCGGGAGTTCGCACGTAGAATCGAGCAACGATCGAACAGGAGGGTCATCGATGCCTGAGCCAGCCGCAGCTCCAGCTTCACCGGCAATCCAGCACGGCTTTGCCGACGTAAACGGGGTGCGTCTGCATTACGCCCATGCCGGTTCCGGAAAGCTTGTGTTGTTTTTGCATGGCTTTCCTGAATTCTGGTACGCCTGGCGCAATCAACTTGCCGAGTTCGGCCGCGATTTCCTGGCGGTCGCGCCCGATATGCGTGGCTACAACCTTTCTTCGAAGCCCGCCGAAGTCGACCAGTACGACATTCGGCTGCTTACCGGCGACGTCGTTGCGCTCATCCGTCATCTCGGGGCTAAGGCATGTTTCCTCGTCGGCCACGATTGGGGAGGCGCCGTTGCCTGGGCGGTGGCGATCGCTGTTCCGCAGGTGGTGGAGAAGCTTGTGATCGTCAACGCGCCACACCCGGGGGTGTTCGAGCGCGAACTGCGGGAAAATCCCGCCCAGCAACAGGCCAGCCAATACATGCTTTGGTTTCAGAATCCCCAGATGGAAGAGATCATCGCCGCAAACAACTTCGCTCCCCTCCAAGAAGGAATTCTTGGGCCGTTGCTGCGGCAGGGGATCTTTACCGAATCTGATCGCCAAGCCTATCTGAGTGCATGGTCGCAACCTGGGGCGTTAACCGGCGGCTTGAACTATTACCGAGCAGCCAAAATCGGTCCGTCAGAGGCATCACCCGCAGTGTCCTTCCTAGCAAGCGCCGAGTTGCCATCGCTCGAGGTACGTGTGCCCACGCTTGTCATCTGGGGCGAGAGAGACCCGTATCTATTAACAGGCAACCTGAAGGGACTGGAGCAATATGTGAGCCATCTGAAGATCGAGCGCGTGCCCGATGCGACGCACTGGGTGGTGCACGAAAAGGCCAGTCTCGTCAATTCCTTGATTCGCAGCTTTATCGCCTAGGAAGTTCCTGCGACGCTTGCGGTTTCAAGGTTGGGCGGTACCTGTGGTCGAGGTTAAATGTTGGATGAGCCGAAACCTGCTCCAGGAACCATTTTCTAAAGTATTGACGCAGCGATTGGAGTCGTTCAAAATCGCTTGCTTCGAATAGGCCACGCGATGCTCTGCAGATCATGCGGTTCCCAGAGTCTCGGTCAGCTCGCCGGGGACGTCACCTTCCAATTGAAAGGGCTTACGAATGTTCATGAGCCGCCAGTTTACGTTTCCCCCCAGCTCGTGGTCTGCCTGTCGTGTGGTATCGTTCAGTTTGCTGTGCCGGAAGTCGCATTGCGTCTCCTCGCAAAAGCTCACCTCGCCGCGGGAACGATATCGGGTAATAAGAAACGTTTGACGCCAATATCGCCACCTGAGACAGACTCGAAACGGAAGAGAGCATAGGATCACTGTTTTTCGTCTCTCTCCGGGACGCGACGGCCTTTCCGCTTTGGCTCTAGTGTCCGACTTGGCTGCGGCCGTGCCCCGTGATAAGGATAGACATGACCTCAACCACAGCACTGACCAAGGGACCGTTTTTCGATACACCTGAATTCGAGCAGAATCTCGATCGTTTGGCCGAAGTTGCGATCCGTGCCGGGCTTGGGCTCGCGCCGGGTCAGGAGCTCGTCGTGACCGCGACACTCGATGCGATCCCGCTCGCCCGGCACGTCACAGAACGGGCCTACAAAGCGGGAGCGTCTCTCGTGACGACGTTATTTAGTGACGAGAAGACGTCGCTGCTCCGTTTCCGCTACGGCTCAGAGACCAGCTTCGATACGGCTCCATCGTGGCTCTATGACGGCATGGCCCAGGCCTATCGCAGTGGTGCGGCACGGCTGGCGATTGCCGGCAATGATCCTTTGCTACTTTCGAACGAGGACCCGGAGAAAGTCAGTCGCGTGAATCGTGCAGCCTCGAAAGCATACCGTCCCGCGCTGGAACTCATTACACGTCACCAGATCAACTGGACCATCATTGCCAATGCGACTCCCGCGTGGGCAGAGGTTGTGTTTCCCAATCTTCCGCAGGGCGAAGCGTTGGCTAGACTGTGGAAAGCTATCTTCGCCGCGTCACGTGTGGACCAGGCTGATCCGGTGGCAGCCTGGAAAGAGCATGACGTGAACTTGCACGCTCGAGCCGACCAGCTGAACCGGAAGCGTTATTCCGCCTTGCACTTCCGGGGACCAGGTACCGATCTACGCGTCGGCCTCGCCGATGATCACCTATGGTTGGGAGGAGGCACAACGGCCAGGAACGGCCGCTACTGCATTCCCAACATCCCGACTGAGGAGGTCTTCACCACGCCACATAAAGATCGCGTGGAAGGGTGGGTCGCTAGCACCAAGCCGCTGTCGTATCAGGGAACCATGATCGAAGAAATCGCCGTGCGATTTCAGGCGGGTCAGATTGTCGAGGCTCGTGCCGCGCGTGGCAACCAAGTCCTGCAGCGGATGATCGAGACAGACGATGGGGCGCGGCGCCTCGGCGAGGTATCCTTGGTGCCGCATTCCTCGCCGATTTCGTCAAGCGGATTGCTCTTTATGAACACTCTTTTTGACGAGAATGCCGCCTGCCACATTGCCCTCGGGCAGGCCTACAGCACCTGCCTGAAGAACGGTGACACCCTCACTCAGGAGCAATTGGCAGCACGGGGCGCAAACAACAGTCTGATTCATGTCGACTGGATGATTGGGTCGAAATATGTAGATGTGGACGGTGTTGGTGCGGCAGATAGTCTAGAACCGGTCATGCGCGCCGGAGAGTGGCTCTAGGCGTCACTCCAAGGCTGTCGGAACGCTCCACAGAGGGTAGCCGTCCCTAAGTCTTTGCCTTTTCGTGGCGTGCGACGTCAAAGGAAACCGACGCGTTCAGGTGACCACCTGCCCGCAATCTACACCTGAACTTCAGCGTTCCGCATTGCAACCTCCATCGCCAAAAAATCCTGGATGATGGGCCACTCGTCGGTCGCTTTCCTGGTAGTTTTGCCAGTTGCGACCTCTCGCTCGCGTCTGCAGAATAACGATGGGGGGAAATTGCCAATCCGTTCGTTTCCGGAAGGAGGAAACATGCCAGCAAAAACACCGAGGGAAGTCTTTGTATTGCTTCTTAGTGATGTGCGCCAGGGTGCCGAAAAAGCCTCCAAGATTTATCAAGAGATCGGCGAGTTAGCGCAAGACCCGCAGATCAAGGAGGCTTTGGAGGCAAGGGCATTTGTCTCCGAGAAAGTGCTAGCCACGCTCGATCAATGCTTCAACCTGATCGGCGAAAAACCGGTAAAGTTCAGCGGACGCGTACAAGAAGTTCTCTTGGAGGACTTCCGCAAAGAACTCGCTGAGATCCAATCACCAGTCGCCCGACGCCTTTTTATATTGGCAAAACTGAACCATCTCACACACCTTCGCATTGGTGAGTACGTAGCCCTGGCTGCGGCAGCCGACTTGGCCGGCCACCACGGTGTTGGTCTTCTTTTGGAAACCTGTCTTGCGGACAAACTCGCTTTCGTCGAACGGACGCGACATCTCATCCGACGTGTGGTGGAGACACGGGTCGCCGAGCGGGCGGGAGCATCCGCTTAAAAAGGTAGATGGAGCAAATCGACCTCGCTCCTTAAAGAGCACTGGTCCGTATCTCGGACGGGGCGGACCAGTGCGCTCCATTCACGCGGAAAACTCGCACGTAGACGTCCCACCACCGAGCAGCGCATTCGCTTGCAAGTGGGAACGAGTTGCCTCGCAGATCGGGGAAAGCGCGGCGAGCAACCGATGGAAAAAGCTGAGGGCGCAGCGCGTGTTTAGCGCGTTGCGCCCTCTAAATCGAGCCGTAAAGTTCGGGCTTCCGAGTCAATCCGGCGACTCAGCAGCCTTGCGGCTTGCCTTGTCTTCCAAACTGAGGCGTGCAGCCTTCGAGCTCCTCGATTCAGTCAAGGGCCGCGAAAAAGCCGTTAAGCTCTCGCGACATCCAACCAAACCGCAAAGCCTCTGAGATCTCGCGTCCGGTTCAGAATAGCAACAGCCGTTAGGCCGTCGCACCCTGCATTATGTCGCGGTGTCTCTGAGCTCCCCGAATCAGCCTGGTGTCGCAATCGCCGTTTGGGCTCCTGCGGCCTCTGTGCTGAGTCGTGAAGTCTTTTGACTTTCGGTTCCTCCGGGTCGCGTTCGCCGTGAGGCTCTCGCAACCTCGAGGCTGAACCGTAAAGTCTCTAAGCTTCCCGGTTCAATCTGACGCGCAAGATAATTGCTCTGCAGCCCGGTGTCAATGACATACTGACAAAAAATCTGTGCAAATGTGTGGATGCGTGTGGAAAAAAATTCGTGGCCGATCAGTGCCATCCAGCAACCGAGGAGACGTACTCGGAACACGCCGCTCGCATTAAGACTGCATCGCGCTCTTACTTCTTTCGCCGCCAGCCTCGGCAATCGGTATGCGAGCTTGAATGGTTGTTCCGCGCCGTGGCTTCGAGTCAATCGAAAGCTGCCCGTCGACCAGTTTCAACCGCTCCCTCATGCTGGTCAGACCGAGACCTTGCCCACTCACTGCCTTTTCAGGATCAAAGCCAACGCCTGCATCATGCACGGTCAGCTGAATCTCACTTGGTTCACTGGTGAGGGATACTTCGAAGTGCCGCGCACCGCTATGTCTTACCGCATTATGAAGGGCTTCTTGCAAGACACGGAAAAGGCAAAGAGCAACCTCCGGAGGCAACTTCTTGGGGATATCCTCGCAGTGAAAGTCAATCTCCACATTCTGCCGTTCTGAAAGCTCTCTGCAGAGACTGGCCGACGCTGCTACGAGTCCCATGTATTCCAGTTGCGAAGAATGCAGACGGTGCGACAGAGCCTGGATGTCGCTTCCCAAAGCCCGCACGTGTTTATTCGCCTCTTCGATGCGACGTTTCGTTTGGTGCTCCGCAGGGGGAAGATCTTGTTTCAACCGGTCCAGATTCACTGCAAGCAGCGCAAGCCGCTGGTTGATGTCATCGTGAAGTTCTCGGGCGATCCGGGTGCGCTCTTCCTCTTGCGCCTCGATCAACCTTTGACTCACCGTGGAAAGGAGGTCTTCGGCCTGCTTACGCTCGGTCACGTCCATGCTCGTGCCAACCACTTCCACGACTTCGCCTGATTCATTGACCACCGGGTGAGCGATGGCGTGGAGATGCTTTATCGTTCCGTCCGGGAGAACAATTCGATAGTCTGAAACCACATCAATGCTGGACCCCGTTGTCTCCTCCTTCACTGCCTGCTCCACCCGTAACCGATCGTCCGGATGGACACGTGCCAAAAAGTGAGACAAGGAAGGTTTCGTTTGCTCCCAATCGTAGCCCAAAATGCGAAACATCTCTTGCGACCAGAACGCGTCGCCTGTACGTACATCCCAAGCCCAACTTCCGCTGTGGGCCAATCTCTCTGCTTCCGCCAAATAGCCCTCGCTCCGCCGAAGAGCCTCCTCCGCACGTCTGTGATTGGTGACGTCTACAATGACTGCGATCCATCCATCTACGCCTCCACCAGGATCGAGTGTGGGAATGTAGGTCGCTGAGATCCATCTGCGCCCGATGTCTCGATAATTCACTTCTTCCTCGTAAGTGACTTTCTCACCTGCGAGGACTCGCTCAAAATGAGGCCGCAACGCTTCAACGGTTTCGGTTCCTAACACGTCCAGGATAGGGCGGCCCACAATCTCATCCAACGGGCGTCGGAGAAAATCCGCCAAACCTTGATTAGCCCACAGGTACCGAAAATCACGGCCGCAGCGGGCCACCGCGGCCGTCTGTTTCGTTGCTAAGTCCAGGGTTTCCTGTGCCGTTTTTTTCTCAGTAACGTCCTCCACCATGGCCACTACCAAAGGAGATTGGCGACTGTTCAACCGGGAGATGGTCAGACGACCCCAGATCATCGAGCCGTCTCGACGGAAAAACCGCTTCTCCAAGCTGTAGTGATCTATTGAGCCCGCACGGAGCTGCTCGAAAAGAGCCCAATCCTTCTGGGCATCCTCCGGAGGAGAAAATTCCACACAGTGTTTCTGACGCATTTCCTGTTCACTGAATCCCAGCATGGAACAAAGGGCCGGATTCACATACAGAGGCCTTCCTTCTAGGTCCTCGAGAGCAATCCCGATGGGACTCGCTTTGAAGGCGTCATAGAAGAGTCGGGTATCGAGCCCCGCCGCTTGTGCGCTTTCTTCCATATGAGGAAAGGGGAATGATTATATAGCACTGGTACTTTGGCAACTGCAAGCAACGCTAAGGTTGGCGGAAAAGGGCGACGAATTGGTCTGCCTGGCGCTTCGACCAGCCGAGCAGCCTCGATCGGAACTCAGGGGGGACCAACGGTTGAGTGCTCACGACAAATTCTCTGGTAGATGTGGCTGTTTTCCTTGCGCTGAAAATCACTCCACAAATATCCACACAAAATGTCGACGTCGAATCTTCCAGCGATATCATCCCAAAGGCGTTCGAGCTGAATCGCCGCGTCCACCTTGCCTTGCATCCATAACGTCGGTGCGCATTCGCCGCAAGCAGCAACCCGAGGATGGTCTGTTTCGGCGGCCCTGGCCGCTTGCGTAATGAGATCGCCCGCAACCTTCAAGACTCGGGCGGAGTCAGGCCAATCGTTGATCATCAGGCTCGCGAGCGTGTCGCTCGGGTCCAATGAAATGTAGCTCCCCTGTTGAAGGGCCGAGGCGACATCCCAGCCACGTGCCTGCAATCCGGCCAAAAGCCTGTCTCGCCGTGAACCGGCAGCGATCACAATCACCGGATTCCGCCTCCTCAGAGCGGATTCGATGAAACGAGTAAATCCAACTAGAAAGGACGCGTCATCGGGATAGAATTGAACCTCGTGGCGGCGAGTGATCTTGTTGTGATCGGGGCGTCTCCCCGTGCTCAGAACCTCGGCGGCGCCGTCACTCGACAGCCCGCTGCTGACAAAACGGTTGCCCTGACAGACCGCCTCCACGGCGGCTAGAAGTTCGCGCCCGGCATCGGTTTTAGCCACATATCCGTGTGCCCCCAGATTGAGAGCTTCCTCGACCACCTCGGCAGAGGACTCTTGACTTACAAAGAGTATTTTGGATCGGGCCGCGAGCTCGCGGATTTGGCGAGCTGCGGCGATCCCATTCAGGGCTGGAAGACCGATGTCGAGCAGAATCAAGTCCGGTTGTAGCTCCTTGGCCTTGTGAATCGCTTCCAGCCCGTCGGAAGCTTCGTGGATGAACTCGAATTCAGGCTTCTGCCGAAGCGCTGAACAGACAAAACGCCGAAACGGTTGGAAATCATCGACCACCAGAACCCGCAAGGTTAGAGCCGTCATGCCTTCCCGCCGTCTGCCACCGCGACCTGCTCACGAGTCATATATGTGTCCCCCTTTGACCCAATCCGCCGCCGAGTGACTGCTGCCATCGCGGGAAAAGATTCTCGATCGTCTACGGTTAATGTGTTGTGCCACCTCGCCCAGATAGGTTTTCCTCCTATGTCTTCTTTCGCGAACCCCGGAAGAAATGGTAGTTCCAAGGCCCAAGTTCCACGTAGAGACCCGGTGATACCATTTCGTCTCCGCTACGCTCAAAGCTCGCGCCCGATAAAATGTCCATTAATTCCCAGTTTGCACCGCGTGCGTCAGCCCAGGGGACCTGAATCCGGGCCTGTAATGGATGATCGCTGAGATTGATGGCGATCAGGTGCCTCGCGTCATCCTTCATCCAACTCCACGCGACCAAATTCTGAAAGCTGGCATTGTCGGGCCAGCCGGTTCGGCCGCACAAAGTCCACTGTCCGTCGTGAAAAACGCGCTGATGGATGGCCTCCAGAAGTTTTCGGTAGAAGGTGTACAAATTCGGATCGGGCGGTTCGATGGGACGTCTGGCCAAAAAGACCGGCAATCTCACCCGGCGCCCCTCGAGTTGCCCTTCGTGAAAGAGCCTTACCCCTGTAAGTGTCGCCGTAGTCAGTGCCGCTGCTCGTTGCTTAGCAGGTGAAAAAGTAGTTGCAGCCCTCGGCTCGTCATGGTTCTCGATGAAACGAAGTAGTTTCCCCTGGTAACCAAGATCGGCGCACAAATGAAGCCGGATGCTCTCTGCATTGCTGTGCTCCAGCCGATCGTACAGCGTTTTATCGTAGCAGAAGTCGAAACCCAGCTGCTGGAGCTCCCACTCTAGGCCCCAGTAGGCCTCAGCAATGAAAAGGAAGTTGGGGTGCTTTTTCTTGATAGCAGAGATGACATCAGCCCAATACTCCGTTGCGGGCTGCGGCCCTGCGCGGCCACCCCAGGTGCGCTCGAAAATGGAATTCAGGAAAAGCATGGCCATGTCGCAGCGAATCCCGTCGCACTGCCGTCCGATGTTTGATATGGTTTCGATGACGGCTTGTCGAAGATTCGGCTCAAAAGCGTTTAACTGCAGGACATCCGGCCAGGCGGGAAAGTAGGGGTCACGCCCGCAGGCATAAACGTTGCCGCGCACTTCCATGTAGGAAGAAGGTTCTCTTCTCAGATCGTCGGCGTCGCCCGTAATGAAGTACTCGGGAGGCTGACCAACCCACGGATGATCTGGTGCCACGTGGTTGGGCACGAAGTCCAGGATCAGGTTCATGCCCCTTTTCGACAATTCCCGCCGCGCGACGGCAAGACCTTCGGGACCTCCCAGGTGCTGGTCGACAACGTAGCGCCGCACGCAATAGGGGGACCCTACGTTGTCCTCAGGTCGAAAGTCGGGAAGCGCTCGCCGGAAATCCTCAAGTAAGACTGGATTTTGATTTGCAATCGCAGTACCCACGGGGCTGCGTTCCCAAACTCCCATCAACCACACCGCGTCGAATCCGTGAGCGGCAACGGCATCCCATTCACCCGAAGGTATCGAAGCCAAGTTGGTGTTGTTTCCATATTTCTGGCTGAGTTCGGAAAGCCAGACCCAAGTGTTGATTTCATACAAGACAGGGAATCGGGGCCAAACGGTTGGACGCGTCAACGCTGCTGCAGTGTGAGCGAGGACTGCATTCACGGGTTATCCTCCGGCTCCGAGAATCGATATTGTCCTCAGGATAGAGAACCCCCGTTGACCGGCATACTGCCAAAACTGACAGTCCTGCACCGCCGCATGACGGCAGGGAGCGCCTTAAAAAGAGATACCTTCAAGATCGCACAAGCTCGGAATTCCCTTGCCTTGGCCACAACACCGGGGGATGTAGAGCGGGTCGCGGGCACAGCGAGTTTCCATCATGGCTTCTTCGCCCCAGCCCGTATTTTGGCCCATCGCCTCCTGGCAGCCCTGGAAATCCTCCCTCTCGCGGCCGCCGACAGGACTCGCTTCTTGGCTCTGTTGAGCCCATTACCAGTTGAGCGTCCCAGCGCCTGTGCTGCGGCTCTCACCCCTTCTAACTGCTGCTGCAGTTTGTCCAACTGCCTTTCGAGCGCTCGCTCTTCACGTTTAATCGTCGCCAGAAGGTTCATACAAATGCCCTCCCGCCGGAATCTATCCTAAAACGAAGCCCATACGCCAGATCCTGGCTGGAAGAAACGTGTCAGCTTAGAGCGTTTTTCTGCACGACGAACCTCTGGAAAGGTAAGGTTCCATCGCTGAGGCATGAGGTATATCATGCCGACAGCGGGAGTCCGAAAGGTTGGACTCACGGGGCACAGAAATGCGTCGATGGAGCGCTCGTATCGTCGGGTTCCTGGAACGAGGCGAGGCAGCTTCGCGGCGTACAAAGTGCCTAGCGGGGGGGCGCGTAGCAGCTGCCGTCTTGCTGCTTGGCTTGGTACCTGGCATCACGGATCGAGCCACGCAGGAAAAGCCAGACACTGGCAGCCAGGGAAATTTCCTTGTGGCCCGTCGCGAATTGCTCGACCCTTTCTTTGAAAAGTCGGTCGTGTTGATGCTGCCCACAAAGGGGGCGCCACTCCTGGTGGGTCTTATTGTCAACAGGCCCACGCGCGTGCCACTCCGCGATCTCTTTGCAGATTCTCCGGCCCTTCAGAAAGTGGATACAACAGCGTATTTCGGTGGTCCCGTGGACGTGGAGGTCGGCGCACGCAGCGCGATTTTTCGATCGAAGACACCTCCGAAGAATGAGAACATTATCCCTGTTTTCGGAGATGTTTACGTTTCCTTTGATCCTGACACGATCGTCGCGTTACTACAGGACACTCAGCAGGGTGCCACAGTCCGAGTTTTTCTTGGACGTTCCCAATGGGCCCCAGCGCAACTTGAAAATGAGATAACAAAAGGGGCCTGGTACAGTGTGCACGGAAACTCGGATCCCATCTTCGGCAAGTTTCCCGAGGCCGTGTGGCGCTCGCTCTTGGATCAAGCCGAGCCTCGACCCGTGGTGAAGAACGAAGCGCCGTTCTCTCCGCTCGGCAACCCCCGATTCGCGGCTTATAACACACTCGGAATGGACTTCAAGAAATAAGCAGAAGGCACGCTCGAGTCCGGGGCGAAGCCGGACGGAACGAAGCCTGCAATCGTCCGACCAAAAGTTACTGACCGAGCTGAGCGAGAGCGGCCTGCATGGGCGCACTGGAGATTTGAATCAGCCCTTGGTACGGGGCATACATCTCGAGAATCAGGAAGATCGAGCCTGATACGGAGAGCGCAACCACCAGCAGTGCGGCAACGACCGTCACGTTGGGCGGGGCAAACAGCCCCCAGCTGATAAAAATAATGGCCAGCCAAAAGACCATGATCACCAGCATGGGCCTGGAAACCGACGTGGCTCCCTGCTCGAACATTAGCCAACGGGTCTGCCCCAGATTCGACGCGATTGCCAATGCCTGCGATTTGAGCGAGCGCTGTAGATCGTTCTGCGGGGCTAGGCCTTGAATCCCTGAGTAAAGATATTCACTGCTAGCCATTTTTGCCCCGAATTGGGAGGGGTTCCCCCCCTCTGACCACACCTGGTGCATGACACGAATAACGACCTCGCGTAGAGTTTCACGCACTTCTTTCGTTTCCGGCCCGTAAAGGGCGAGCATGCGGTCGAGCAGAATGATATTTGCCGAGGCCTGAGTCAATTCGGAGCTTTGCGCGTCATAGGAGCTCTTGGCTGAGGCGACCAGAAGGCCAAGGACCAGCGCGGCCATTGTCCCGACGAGCCCAATCCCCAGCTGGATGACCCCCTTGGATTCGTTACTCAAATGCTGCTTCGGCACGACGGAACGGAGTAGCATCCCGACCATCGCACCTCCAAAAATGATGACAAACGCGACCAAGCTAGTGGTGACGGAGTGCACGATTATCTCTATCCAACTTGATTTGCGTCGAGCTTGCGCGGTGTACTCCTATGACCGAGCGAGCATCGAACCAGCACTCCCTTATCAAATCAGGGCACGTCTCTGGTACTGTCAAAAGTAACAGACGGGGATGACGTGTCTGGTTTCCTGGGATCGGCCAAGCCTCGAAACAACAAAATGACCCAGATTTCCTAAGGGGTTTGGCTCGGTGGCGGTATCATAGTCGCCACTGTCATGGCCACGGTGATGGTGCTCGTCAAGTTCTTCGGCCTTGGTTTCAGCGCGCTTTTGCCTTTGATCAATCCTCTCGGATCGGCATTGATTTTTCTCGGGTTAGTGGGGCAGGCTCCTGCCGCCGTTTTAATCGATCTCGCGCGAAGGATCGCAATCAACTCGGTACTGTTTCTTGCGTTCGTAGAACTGGCAGGAAAAACAATCTTGGAATTCTTCGGAATTTCTCTTCCTGTCGTTGAAGTTGCAGGGGGGCTGATACTGGCCAGTATGGGGTGGAAACTCCTGAACCAAGAGGCCGCTGTTAAATCCCATCCAGCGCTCGAGGATGTTCCACAGCGTCCTGCGACCTCGTTTCAAGAGATGGTGTTCTATCCGTTTACATTTCCCATCACGGCAGGGCCGGGTTCCGTCGTGGTGATGCTGACGCTGAGCGCGAACGCTTCGTCAAGACAGCCACTCCAGGATGCGATGGCCCACATCGGAGTTTTCCTTGCGGTGCTCCTGCTGAGCGCGCTCGTTTTCCTCTGCTATGGCTATGCACCATGGATCCGAGACCGCATCTCCCCTCAAACGGTACACGGAATCTTGCGCATTACTGCTTTTGTGCTTTTGTGCATCGGCGTGCAGATCACAGCCAATGGAGTCACGTCGATGATCAGTCGCATGGTCAAGACCTGAAGAACACCACAGCAATACTGTCGGCCTAGCACGGAATTACCGCTCGGCAGTTGGAAGCCCTACTACATCCACTTATCGACCGAGGCGCTCCTGCTGTAATTCATATTCGCCACTTGGAAAAAGGCGTTGGTCTGGCCGCCGGCAACGACCAGGTTGATATCATCCGCCTTCGGCCACATCGGGATTAGTGTATCGTCAGGAACTTTGTACCACGTGGCGTAGGGCTCTTCCCCCTTGAGCGCACGCGGATACAGCCACACATGGGCCAAGAAGGATTCCCGATATTCTTTGGCCGTAACCTTGGAATTCTTCCACAGCCACTCCTGGAGCTTTTCCTTGGTGTCGTATCCCTGTTCCACCAGCGCCTTCGCCGTCAGCGGATCGCAGATCACAAGCACATTGAACATGCGAGCGAGCGTCAAAAACATGCTGCTGATTTGCTCGTCGAACTTCGGGATCGTTGCTCCTGCGCCCTTTGCGCCGTGACCTTGGCGAACGTCCCAACCGCTAAACAAGCTCACCACGCTCTCGTCCGCTTTGAACCCCTTTTGCACGTGGAAGGGAGTCCAGGGGCTACTCTTTTCGTCCTCCGCAATCACAACGTTGTTGTAGTTCAAGTTGTTCCCTTGACCACCCCAATAGGTCTGACCGGGTATAGACCCAGGACCGAGGTTTTTGCCCAACAACGTCCACGCTCGCCCAATCGTGGCATTGGGTTGAGCAAAAGGACTCAGCGCACCGATTCCGTAGTTCATGTTGAGCTTGTCACGAATGGGACCGTTGATCACCATCGAGTAGCCGAACGAGGTCGTCGAGCCTCCCAGAGCGAGATCTCCCGTAGAGGCAATGGCCAGGATGACCGGGAAATAAGCCGGATCACATCCCGCCATCACCGCGTTCACCGCAACCTGCTCAACTGTGTAATGCCAGGCTCCATTCGCGCCTCCTCCGGTCCTGCCGACCACCTCGTCCCTTTGGTGACTGGTCCCTTTCAGCATGGCCTCCACCTTTGCTTCGGTGGGAATAATGATCGGCTGGTAATCTGTCATGGCGTTGTCCATGAAGTATTTCTGCAAGTTGTCCGAGGTATCGGGACCAAAGGTCGAGGGACCTAGCGAAACGGTCTCGAGCCCGGATTTCTCGTCTTCGGCGGAAAGCGGCATGGTCAGTGCGTCGATGATCTCCTTCATGATCGGTTTTCCCGTGACAGGATCGGGGCCGTCGAGCAGCGCGCGCAGTTGTTCAGCCGTCTTGCCCCATACAGGATGAACGGTGTATACGATGCGAAGCGTTGGCATGCCGCGTTGTGCCGCTGTGGATCTCGCCAAATCGAAATAGGCCCGAGTGATGACGGGAACACTCGGAACGCCCATCTTTTCCATTGTTATGCAGTGACCGACGGTCGCTGGTGTACACCCCCCTCAATGCCCTATGGCCATGATTGCGGCATTGCCGTTCGCTTTGATTTCCGCCCAGAGCTTCGGGTCATCTTCAGGATAGGTGCCAGCCTTCTTCCGAAGGACGGTTTTGACGCTGGGCATGTTCCGTCCAAACCAATCGGCCATTTGTTCGAGCAGCACATCACCGCCGAAGAAACCCGTGTCGACCAGATAGATGGTCTTTTGGTCGACGGTGCTGAGACTCGGAGCCATGGGAAAGCGACGGATGGGGGGAGGAGTGCCCTTAGGTGACAGGGCGGTCAACTTCGGTTCATTGGCTCCAGGGGTGTGCTCATCCTTCTTCCTCTCCTCTGCCTCTACGTGGGGGTTCGCCAGAAGTGCCGGAGACATACCCAGCAGCGATAGAAGCTTTCGTCTGTCAAATTTCATGTTGAGCTGCCTCCTACCCAGGATCGGACCCCAATCACGGCAAGGCAAAAGCAACAAAGCAGTTGCCTGAGGCCCCGATCAAATACTGTTTGCCACCGACCTCATAAGTAATGAGATTGGATTCCGAACTGGTGCCGCCAACCGTAAATTCCCACAACAACTTCCCTGTCAGAGCGTCGAGCGCGAAGAAATTACCTTCGTCACTCCCGGAAAAAACAAGCCCGCCCGCCGTGGCCAACGTGCTGACTTCGGCAGGGGCAAGCATCCGGTACTCCCATCTGGCCTTGCCGGTCATCACATCCAGAGCACGAATGGCGCCGTAGGCGTCATCTCCGGTCAGAGTGATTCGCCCCCCTCCACCAAAGTCGGGAAAGTGCACCCTTGGCTCGCCTTCTACAGTATATGCACCAATCTCACGAGCTGACACGTAGAACAGTTTGGTCTGCGGGCTGTAGGAGGGACTATTCCAATTCGTGCCTCCATGCCCATCGGGATAGACCAATCGTCCTTCCGGAGTCGGCTCGGTATCGGGCAGCACAATCGGTCGCCCGCTCTTGTCAAGCCCTTTGGCCCAGGTTTGCTTCACAAAGGGGACACCGACCAAGTACTGGCCGGTTACGCGATCCAGGACGTAATAAAATCCATTTCGGTTTGCCAGTGCCAAGAGTTTTCTGGATTTGCCGTTGACCGTACCATCGAACAACACAGGAACTTGAATGGCATCCCAGTCGTGCGTGTCGTGGGGCGTAAACTGGAAATACCACTTCATCTGTCCGGCGTCAGGATCAATCGCGAGTAGGGAGTCTGAATACAGGTTGTCTCCCTCACGGTTATGGCCATTGTAATCAGGAGCGGGATTCCCGGTTGTCCAATACAACAGGTTAAGCTCCGGGTCATAGGATCCGGTGCCCCACGTACCTGCGCCCCCGGTGCCCGACATGTCTTGTCCCCATGTTTCTGAGCCAGGCTCGCCCGGATTGGGAATGGTCCACACACGCCACAGTCGCTGGCCCGTCTTGGCATCGTAGGCGTCTACATAGCCGCGAATCCCAACATCTCCTCCGGAGATCCCCACAATGATTTTTCCATTCAGGACGCGAGGCGCCCCCGTGATTGCGTATCCTCGATTATTCTCGTCCACGTGGACATTCCATTTCACGGCACCTGTTGTGGCATCCAGTGCTACCAGGTGCGCGTCGAGCGTCCCTACGTACACCGTATCCTTGAATACAGCCACCCCACGGTTGGAGCGATGCACTCCGATCGTATAGATTCTCTCCGGGAGATGAGGCGTCCAGCTCCAGATCCTGGTACCAAGACGAGCATCGAGAGCGGTGACGGTGCTCAGCGGTTCGGTTACATACATGATCCCGGATACCACCACGGGAGATGTTTCGATCGGCTGAAGAGGGTGGCTCGGCTGGTACACCCAGGCCGGTTTGAGGCTATGAACATTCTTGCGATTGATTTGCGTAAGTCTGGAGAACCGTTGAGAGCGATAGTCACCGCCGTACATTAGCCAGTCTTGCGGTGTCTTATCTGCGTTGAGCAACTGCTCGTAGGACACTTCCTGCGCGCGTAACCATGTCGGAGTCGACAACGAAAAAATGATGAACCCAAGCGCATAAAGAAGGCCCTTCATGGTGCGCTCTTTAAGCTCGCAAGATAGGCCACCACATCGTCAAGCTGCGTCTGAGACAAGGTGTCCTTAAAGCTCGGCATGAAACTCTTTCCGGGCTCCTTGTCCAGAGAGCGCAGATCAGGCTTCCAGAATCCGTGAAACTTCCCGTTGGCGTCCTTCAAGACAATTGTGAACGAATCTTCGCCCACGCGCATGCCTTCGACGACGCGGCCGTCCTGCTCGACAGCGCGGTACATCAAGTATTGGGTCCATCGGTTGCCAAAGGGGCCCTCTCCCACTTTGGGCAAATTGGCGCTGGGCTCCCGCAGCCTCGCCTGCAAGTTCGTGGTTCCGCGCATGGCGCCAATGCGGGTCAAGTCCGGGCCGATGCTGCCACCTTGGCCGCCGATCATATGGCAAACCGGGCAGCCGCTTGCGTGATAGAGGAGTTCTCCCTTCCTGGGATCGCCCCTTGTTTCCTCCGAAGCGGTTGTGCTGTCCAGCTTCCGAAGGTAAGCCACGATGGCTACGGCTTCTCTCTCAGAAAGACTGGAAGAGCCTGGCATGGCCGTGCCCGGGATTCCTCTTCGGATGATATCTTGCATCGAGGCATCGCCTAGACTCGCTAGAACACCATGTAAATCCGGACCGTCTCCTCCACCAGCATCCACCCCGTGACACACCGAGCAGTTCTGCTCGAATAGACGTTTGCCTTCTTCCGGACTGACCGCCGTCTGGGACTCTGCGACCGTGGCCTGCGAGACGAGAAACGCGCTCGCAATCACCACAAAGGCCGAAGCGACCAGCCGCAACCACCTGATCGCGTTCGCGCACACTCCCTCCGCCCCCTTGCCTGGCCAAGCTTCCGGCAGCGTTGCCATGAATAACATAGAGACTGCTGCACCGCCAGGGCGACGATGTACGGTTCGCTAATTGCCGATCGGTTGCTTGGTGAAAGCCACCGGAGCGGCGGCGCGGGCAGGCGGAAGCTTGGACCGGATCAGGGACTCTACCTGGTCCCAAACGCTCGGGTCGCACTCGATCTCGGCGTGCGTTTTTGCAAAGTGGCGGACCAACCAGCGATAGTCGTAGGGACAGGAAACAGGTCCGGTCTTGTAATCGAAGCGAAAGTTTCCGAGGATTTTGGTGCGCTGCGGGTCGGCCGCCAGAATCTGGGTCCGCCCGTGAAGAACGCTATCGCTCTGGTAGAAATTGACGGCTTCGGCAACGTTTGCGGGAATCCATGCGTCGTCCTCCTTCCGTTTAACGATACTATCGACCTGAATCGTTAGAAGGACGGGAATCGAGTCTTGCTCAAGCTGCCGAGCGAGCTCAACGGTCTCCGACGCACCCCAGCTGTGGCCGTACACGATAATGCGCGCATGGCGTCTTTCCTCGTCACTAAGGTTGCCATTGTGGTCGACGTCAAGCAGTTGCAGGATTTTAGAGTGCGCCTCCAGTTCCCTGTGATTTTCAAAGACCTCGACGTAGGCGTCTGGGGCATACTCGGTACGCAGACGGTCTGCCAACTGAACCTCGACGTGAAGCGTATTGTCGGGACGGAGATATCCGCCAAGGAATCCGAGAACGATGATCGGGGAAGATGCCGCTGACGATCGAACGCGCTCGGTTTGCGGCGGCGCAGCTGTTCCTTGGTCCGTTGCAAGCACACCAGTAACCGCCAACAGAACCAACGCCAGACCCGGAAGAGAAGCACGCATACCCTGAAGTTAGTGACCGGATCATACAAGCACGCGAAAGCCCTATCAAGGGGATTCCACACTCTGAGCGAGCTACAGCCTGTCTATCCGTACTAATACAAGAAAGGCGAACGGAGCGCTAAAGTCGAGCGAGGGAGCCGATTCGTAGGAAATGGGGGAGAAGAGGAAGTGGCGCCGACCCCAGCCCTCATATTCAGACCTTCGGTCACCCTTCTTAATCTTCTCCCGCCCAAAGCGCATCATTCGGGAGGTCACGGGAACCCACAATACAGTCAACCTATTAGGCGCCCTGAGGAAGACATGGTAGATCCTGACCCTCGCCTTTCCTGACTAGGCTATAAACCCTCCCGTAAATTCACTGCAGATTTGCAAAGCAACATGTAAGAAGTACAAAGATGGATCCGATCGCGTCCCACCCCCGGTGCGTCCCTAAGTCGAGCGATGCACGAAACTTACACGAGCCGCGAGGATTTGGCGACCGATTTGCGCCCGAACACCAGCGGCGCGGGTCGCCCGGGCCCCGATCAGGTTCTTACCTGGTTGTGAGGCAAAAGGGGTATGCTACACATTCATAGAACAAGCGGAAGGGCCGCCAACAGTTACGGATCGTATCGCTACGGGCGTTCGCGTCTAAACCAGGTCACTTACGGAGCTTGCACATGTCCACGCTGAAACTGCTTCTGGCAGATGACCACGAAATTGTGCGTAGGGGTTTAAGATCGATTCTCGAGACGCAGCGTGATTGCGAGGTCGTAGGAGAGGCTGGCGATGGCCGCCAGGCAGTTGCTCTCGTCAAGGAACTGAATCCTGACATCGTGATCTTGGATATCTCCATGCCTTTGCTGAATGGACTGGAGGCAACTCGGCAAATTCTTAAAATACGTCCGCAAACGAAGGTTTTGATTCTAACCGTGCATGAATCCGATCCTTTGATTCGCGACGTGCTCGACGCGGGGGCGCGCGGCTACATCCTAAAAACAGACGCCGGCCGGGATCTTGTCTCAGCGGTTGACTCGCTGCGTCGAAACAAGACGTTCTTTACCTCACGCGTATCGCAGATGATCCTTGAAGGATTCTTGAAAGGCGATGCCCGCCCCACCCCTAGCGAGGGTGGAGGGATTCGCTTGACTCCGCGCCAGCGCGAGATCGTTCAACTGCTGGCCGAAGGAAAGAGCAGTAAAGAAGTGGCTGTCGCCCTAGATCTGAGCGTCAAGACAGCCGAGACTCACCGTGCCAACATTATGCGCAAGCTTGACTGCCACTCGGTGAGCGAAGTCGTAAGGTACGCGATCCGCAACAAAATCATTGAACCCTAAGCCGCACCAGCCAGGCCGCAACCCCTCCTACGAGCCGAGCGCAAACCGTTT
>Ga0187783_10000043_pt1 | contig 100711 bp, 103 predicted proteins | sample 1015_SJ02_MP02_2_FD_132471 | JGI IMG/M metagenome (GOLD analysis project Ga0187783, IMG submission 132471) | Tropical peat soil microbial communities from peatlands in Department of Meta, Colombia - 1015_SJ02_MP02_20_MG | ecosystem: Environmental > Terrestrial > Soil > Wetlands > Peat... | reverse complement strand
TCTCACGACGCAAATGCATGCACGCGCAGTAACGCGCTCCATGCATTTGCTCTGTTCACTCAGTTGTGTGCCATTCATCCCCAGCCTTGAAAGGCTTGGGGTTTTCTGGCACTTAAATAACTCCCTGTTGTATTACCCAAAAATATTTTTCATGAGTCCTCGCCAGCCGCCATTTTTTTGGACTACCACATTCACAGCACCGGCAATAACTTGTTGTGTCACGAGTGGTACCATGCTGCCCACGGTCATTTGGAGTGCGCCTGCAGAAATGTATTGTTGTAATGACGTAATAGCAAAACCACTTTGTACGCGCTGCAAAATACCGCTTGTGGTGGTTTTGTTCAACGCGTGTAAATAGAGCCCTTCAAGGCCGCCGCGCATCATGCCGGTAAGGAGCGCGTGTGTAGTTGATTCACCATAAAAGCCGATGCCCGCTGCGTTCAGTGATGCGGCAATGAGCGCTCCTTCAATTGCGTATGAAATGGTGGTGGCGCAGACGGAGCGGACCGTTTGGTTGTTCACGATGGTGGCGAGCGTGGTGCCAAGATAACTTACTAACGAGCTTTCTTCTGATGTTGGAACTATTTCTTGGTTGCCGATGACAACATCTTGCCAGTTCAAGGTTGAAACGATCTTTTCTGCTTTGCCGGATTTCACAAAGGTTTCTTTAGCGATGGCTATTGCACCTGCTTGTAACACTGCCAGCTCGGCCGTAGTAAACTGAAACCCCAAGAATGAAAGATTACTCGGTCGTGGGCCGATGTAGCCGACAAAATCTTGAACTGCACTGCTCAGTGCAGCGGCGATAGGGCCGGCGAAGGGGCCTGTTTTGTTCTGAAGACCATACTGCACAATACTGTCGAGAGCAGACAATATCGCAAGATCGGTCAGTTGCTGCGTAGCAGTCGACACGATCATGTTTCCAGAAGCAATGCTGAGCGTTTTGAGCCCAACTGAGGGGATCACCCCTATGAGGGTGCCCATGACGATATATTTCAACGCTTCGAGCACCATTGGGTTGTGATAGACCGATTCAATGAGTGAACGCATGTGGTGTATGCATTCTTTCAGGTGAAGTTTCAGGAATGCGGTAGTTTTTTTTTTATCTTCGGCCGATCCGAGCATATCGAGAGCAGCGAGCGGTGCTATCACTTTTTTTTGCCAGGTTTCCGGAGTGATAATGTCACTTTTGAGTATCTGGGCAATTGCGGTTAATGTCTGATCGGTTGGTGTTGGTGCCGTTTCTTCATCTGCAAGAATTGTCTCGAGTTGTGCCTGTTGCTCATCTGAGCCTTCGGTGCTGATCTGTTTTGCATACTGCATGAAAGTGCTATTTGTTGCTGTGTTCAGTGGCGTTGTACGTAAAAAAGTGATCATTGTCTGGAACATGTCGTGTGGTATTTCAGCATGTAGTGGTAATACCAGTATCAAAAGTAACAATTTTTTGAAGGGCATGAGCTTCTCCATTTTTATTTTAAAATATCTAATTACAGATTGGAAAAGCAATGATTGCCTATCATGGGCTAACGCACATTATAGGTTGCTGGATGGAAGATATCGGTTCGATATTGATCGATCAGCTTTTTGCATTTCCAATGGGTGCATAAGCAGGAGAAAGTCCACGTATCTTGCCATGGAATATGGGGCAGGTATGCATCATAGGGCACCGTGAGTTCTTGGTGCTGTGCGATCGGGTACATGGTTTTGATGTAAAAATCAGGGGTCAGAACGCAATTTGGGTTACATGCATGGTTGCAAAAGGCATATTTGCCCACCACATAACCATAGATTGGTTTTTGTGTGCGAAAACCGAGAATGCTCACGTGACGGTGGCGTATATCGGGATGATTGTGCACATATTGCTGTGAAGTGCTGACCATACGCGCAGTGCCCACAATAGTGCCAGCCGGCAATGTTTTTTGTGCCCGCAGACACATGCCATAACCATTAAGCCCAATATACGAAGGGTATTCTGACTCAACCCCACTGTGCAACAACGGATTCAATGTGTGGTGTGAGCTATACAGTAGTTGCGTGAGCCCACACCATAGAATCAATAATAATTGGCGTGTGGCCATCAGTTGAGTGGCTGCGAATTATTCGGGCGCCACTGCTTGAGTATTTCGGTGAACAAGAGTTCTTTTGGTGATTTTTCGGGGTTCATGGCAAGGCTTGTAGTTGCATTTTCGAGGCTTGTTTTGACGGTGCCGGTGTCACAAAAAGTGCCATCGATCTGGTCGATCGTGTTTTGTAGCCGATTTTGGTGAGCCTTACTTGCTGCATATTCTTCGAGTGCTTCATGCATGATAATCTCAAGGGTACCAAAAAAGTCGAGAATCGTTGCCTGTGTTTCTTCATCTTCCATGCAGAGCTCGTGGGCAAGTTGCGTTTTTTTGAGAAGCCCATCGTTAAGGGCCAGTTTGGTTAATTCTTGAAGTTTGGTCGGGTGATTTTCGGTGAGCCAGCGTAAAAAGGTGATAACTTCATGTGAAATGGCGAACTGAACACCGCCGTTGGGAAGATCGTTATTGTCGAACATACAACCCCCTCGGTATATGAATGATTACAGTACTGTTAGTGTGACATGAAATGGGTGCAAATGGGAACTGTTTCATTCTTCCTCTTCATATTCGATCTCCCATTTGTCGAGATCGATTGGTTGATTGGCATCGGTCATTGATTGATTTTCGGCCTCGTCGTGAAGCTCAAGCCTTGAGGGCGGGGTGCGCATGCTTAAAAGCTTCATGGCGCTCTCGCGGGCAATTGCTTTAGAAATATCGGTCTCTTTATCAAGCTCTTTCTGGGTTTCTTCAAATACCTGGTTCATACCTTTTTGCATCTTTTCGATCTGTTTTTTGAGCTTTAAGATCATCTCAACCCCCGCGATATTAATGCGTAACTGATGGGTAAGATAAATGATTTCTTCAAGTCTATCAACATCTTCTTCGGCAAAAAGGCGGGTATTGCCGGATGACCGCTTGGGGGTCAACAGGCCCTGTTTTTCATACAACCGGATCGTCTGCTGGTGGACCGAAAACATCTTCGCCACGGCCGATATTGAATAAAATGCTTTTTTTCTACGTACTTTCATAGCTATTTTCCTAAAAGTACGGCCTTGGTGGGCCGCTATTATAGCTATCTATTATATCAGGTTTTAGTCTTTTGTGGCGTATTAGAGAAGCATGAAAATAGCTGTTGTTAGAGCCCCGATAAGCAAATCTTCTTTGTTACAAGTAATTGAGAACAATTTTGTTAGTGGGTTATAAGTGAAATACCGTGATAATGGCCATTCTGTGCTCGGAGGCAAATTGTTTATTTTTTGAATATTTGGTTTCTTGATCAAAAACAATGAGTTATCTGCTCGTCTCCAAATTGAATTAGTTTTTGAATTGTATACGCGATTAGCAAATTTTTTTCTGAGTTGTAGATCGAGGTATGTTCCAAATCTATGATCTTTAAGTCCATCAAGATCTTTGATACCCTCTTGTTCCTTAGTATTCACTGTATATGGTTGTTTCGCCTTAAACATGATAGTACGGTCACTATAACCATTTTGTATACCTTCTCGAGCAGATGTTTGGTTGTAATAAATAGTTTTCTTTTCCAGAGTATTATTATCTTCAATACTTTCTATAAGTTCTGCGATCCTTTTTTTATGACTACCTTCAACGAAATGATAGTTGCCTATGATATCCTGCTCTGTGCAGGTAAAGACCGTTAGATCGATATTGGGTTGCTGGGTGCTGTCATGTGATGGCGTAAAATGTTCGGTTATCTTATTTGCAGGTTCTTGTGGATCATTTAGATGATGTTGGTGTATGTACAAGCATTCATCACTATTTTTTGTATTACATATTTGCATGCACACACATGGTGAACAAGGGCCCAATATGACATTTTCTTGTGATGCTCTTTGTGTAAAGTAATAACCAAATTCTGGAACAAATGTTTCTGGCACTACTTTTTGATCAATAGGATGTAAGGGTGGCATGTTGGTTGCTATATGCGGATCTTCATTACTTGCAACAGCAACTTGCATGGTAATAAGAAAGACTGCACTGTATAAAAATAGATTACTTGTCATAACGTACCTCCAAATGCGATTTTTAACGATTATATATACAGTCTGTCATGTTTTATAACAATGTCAAATATGAGCGGCTATTTGTTTGGATAAAAAAAGTATTTATAACTCGATCAGATCGTTATATACATAAAAAATTAGCCCCGGGTGGTTGACAAAAACTCTATATAAAATATACTTATAGTATTATTAATTGTTTTTATACCTAAAATAAAGGGGTTCTTATGAACAATCGATTATATGCAGCAGGAATGGCTCTAGCGGCCTTATTCCTTGCGGCGACAACGGCTGAAGCAGGAAAAAATAGAAAAAAGGGCTTTTGTGCAAAATGTCAGATAAAACCAGCACCTGCAGTACAACCTGTGGCAACGCCGATTACACCCAAAGTGACCGCAACAAAAATAGCCTCGTTAGTTGACATGAAAAATAAAGATCTTTTCGAGATAAAAAGAAGAGATTTATCAGTTTGTGCTGATATTCAGAATTCTCATAATACTTTTCCTATCATAGTAGAGCTTGCATCGGGAAACACCAAGCCATTGTCTGCATTAAAGCTTGAAACACGAGTGACAAAAGATCAGGGTTATCGCTGTAAGCTTGCATTAGCATATGGAGATAAGCAAGAATCATATGCGGACCTTGATGGCAATTCTTGTTACACTAACATCGCAAATGTAGATCTATCCGACATAAGTAATGTTGATGAAAGTGATACTGTACTCACTACTGATGTTGGCGCTCTATTTAATGCAGGCATAATAGAGCATGATAGTGCAGCAGAAGGATGTATGAAGCAAATCATTGCAGCAGGGTGTATGAATCAGATCATGCATATTGTAAACACTATCTTACAAGATAATGGCTACACTCATCTGAAATTGGTTTTGGATGAAGAGCGTGTTGTGCAAGTAAAATAGAGAATAGTTTTTTCTGAACACTAAAGGCATAGGTGTAAAAACCTGTGCCTTTTTTATTTAAAAAAATTCCCTGGCGCAGCTTGTCAGACCGTGTGAGCGCGAAGCGCGGTAATGCGGGCTTACAAGCGCTTTATGGCGATCAAACTGCGAGTTTGTGCGTGGGGTTTGGGGCGGTGCGCAACCACCGCCCCATAAAAATAAACTGATTTTCTAAAACAAAAACAGAATCATCGTAAGAAAAATATTACTGTGTTGCAGCAGCATATAACTGTTGTATCAACTCTTCATATAATGGTACTTTCAGCGTCGGTATTTTCGGATTGCTTACCAACCCCCACTGTTCTTTCATCTCTAATACTTTCAACACATGTGCATCAAGCTCCGCTTCAGTATAAATACCCATTTCTATTGCCTCGCAAATCGTGGTAACCACATCAGGTATATCGGTAGGACACAACAGTAAATCAGCTCCCGCCTGGAGTGCAGCAAGTGCCAGCTGTCCGGGGGTGCCATAATTATCCAGTGCCTGCATATCAAGTGCATCGGTAATCACCAGACCAGTAAACTGTAACTTTTCTTTGAGCAGCACGGTGGTGATTTGTGGCGACAAGGTGGCAGAGCGAATGGCTCCATCGGGTTCTAATGCAGGAAGGGCGAGATGGCCAACCATGACGGTACTGTAGGGAAACTGAGCGCAGAGTGTTCTGAAAGGGGCCAGATCACAATGCCATAACTTTTCATATGAACTGTCTATAACCGGCAGTTGCAGATGTGAATCAACGTGGGTATTGCCATGGCCGGGAAAATGTTTAAAGCAGGGTATTATACCGCTATCAACAAGACCTTGCGTAAACAGCTGCGCGGTGTGGGTTACTTGTTCGGCCGTACCACCAAATGCACGCATACCAATAACGGTGTTGTGTGGGTTGCTGTTGATATCGAGAACTGGTGTGCAGTTTAAATCGATGCCGAGCGCTTTACATTGGGTGCCGATCGCAAAACCTGCTTGATAAATGAGATCATCTTGTTCTGGCGGAATGGTGCCTAAAATCACCGCTTTGGGAAATGCGGGCAGTTCTGGGATGCGCATGGCACAACCCCATTCTGCATCTTCGAGTACCATGATGGGAATTGGCAGTGTGTTTGGATATAGTGCTCGGATAGCAGTAATCAGCGCATGATGTGCCTGCAACGTCCATTTTGATATTCGTGTGTTGAGTGGAATCACCGCACCGATGTTATATTGTCCAATCATATCGAGTGCAGTTGCGACATCATTCATTTTCACGCGCAGTACAATCAGTTGGCCGATCTTTTCGGCGAGAGACATCTGCTGCATCACCTCATCAGCCCACGGCGTTGCAACAAGGCTCAACTGCACACACAAAAGTAGATACATACGTTTCATTACGGCTCCTTTTTTTTGAACTATTTACACGTTAAATCGAATATGTACGATATCACCATCCTGCATGATATACTCTTTGCCTTCGCGGCGTAAACGGCCCTGTTCTTTGACCATCGCTTCGCTTTTCAACGCCATGAGATCTTGGTATGCAAAAACTTCTGCGCAGATAAAACCTTTTTGCAGATCAGAATGAATCTCGCCGGCGGCGTGGACCGCAGTGGTGCCTTGTTTTATCGGCCATGCATGGATTTCGCGCGGACCGCACGTGAAAAAAGTGATGAGCCCGAGTTCTTTGTAAGTTTTTTGAATAATTCGCTCAAGGCCCGATTCTGCGATGCCGAGCATGTGCATCATTTCTAATGACTCGTTGTCATTGAGTTGAGAGAGTTCATATTCAAGTTTTGCGCAAACGGGGATGACTTTGTCACTGCCAAATTGTTTTATGAGTGTTTGATAGTGTTTGTTGTTTTCGTACATTTCGGTGCCTATTTCATCTTCAGATAAATTTGCGATAATAAGAAAGTTTTTTGCGGTCAGTAATGGGATCGTTTCAGTCGTCGCCTGCTTAGTGATTGCGCGTACTTCTGCTGCATCTGCTTTGTCGATGGCAGCACGCAGTTTTTGAAGCAGTTCAAGCTCTTGTTCGGCCGCCTTTTTTTCTTGTGGCGTGCCATATTTGAGCGGCTTTTCTAATTTTGGTATCCGCTTATCGACCGATTCTAAGTCTTTCAGGAGCAGTTCGCTGATGATGATTTCATAATCGGCGAGCGGATCGATCGTATCGCCGCTGTGCATAATATTTGGATCTTCAAAACAGCGTACGACGTGCAAAATAAGATCAACCTCACGAATGTGGCTTAAAAACTGATTGCCGAGCCCCTCACCGGAAGCGGCTCCTTTGACAAGGCCTGCAATATCAACAAAGTTGACCGTTGCGGGAACTATTTTTTCGGAATTATAAAGTGATTTGAGCATCGCGAGTCGTTTATCGGGTACTGCGGTGATTGCCATGTGCGGATCGATCGTGCAAAAGGGATAATTTTCAGCGGGAACTTGCGATTTTGTCAGGGCATTAAAGAGAGTTGATTTACCTACATTTGGAAGGCCTACAAGGCCGGCTTGTATACTCATTGATTTGACCTTTTGTTATGTGATGTTTCTTTTATTGTGCGTGAAAATCAGCATTTGTTCAAATAACCGCGTCAAAGCTTCTCTTTTTTTTGCGCTGTGTGCTACGGTATTTGAACTCAGCCCCGAAAAATATATGGAATGTATTTATAAAATATCAAAACAAAGGAGTTTCCATGGAAAACGAAATGCTGTGCTATCTATCGAAAGCGCTGTGGATCGTGTCGATTATAGTACTTATCAACATGGGTTTGGCACCATTTGGCTACAACATGTTCCAAACAGAACTTTTTGAAACAACGTTGAGCTGGCTCGTCAACCCAATTCACTACATGGCAGGTCTTGCAGGCCTCTTGGGTCTCTATCGCCTGTGCATGAAGTTTTCTGGCAGCAAAGGCGGTTTTTGTAACTGCTCATGTAATTGTCCAGCAGGCAAATAAGCGTGAAAAAAGGGGCGAGACCACGCATGTGTATCCCGCCCCTTGTGCAATTGTTATGTTTGCTTACTTCTTATGTTCTTCTTCTATTTCCGGTTCGATTGGCTGATCAGGGTTTGGTGTAGCACCTTGTTTGTACAGCTTTTCAGCCATTGCGTGTGAAGCGCGCATCAGTTCATCAGATGCAGTATCCAACGCGGCTTTATCAGAACCACTTTCTTTCAGTGTTGTTCGTGCTTTTTCAAGTGCTTTTTCAGTTGCTTCAATATCGGCAGCGTCGATCTTTTCGCGGTTTTCTTTGATCGTTTTTTCGATCTGTAGAATCATGCTGTCAAGCTTATTGCGTGATTCGACCGTTTCGAAGGCTTTTTTATCCTCATCTTCATGTTTTTGTGCTTCGTTGACCATGCGGTTGATCTCATCTTTCGAGAGTCCACTGCTGTTGGTCAGGCTGACACGCTGTTCTTTGCCCGTTGCTTTATCTTTTGCGGATACATGCACAATACCGTTTGCATCGATGTCGAAGGTTACTTCGATTTGTGGTACGCCACGCGGTGCTGCAGGAATGCCGTCGAGTCTGAACTGACCGAGCAAGTTGTTATCTTTTGCAAACTTACGTTCACCTTGCACGACGCGAATGTCAACGGCAGTTTGATTATCTTCTGCGGTTGAAAACACCTGCGATTTTTTGGTTGGAATCGTTGTGTTACGCTCGATCAATGGCGTTGCGATGCCACCTAAAGTTTCGATACCGAGGGTCAACGGTGTGACGTCAAGCAAGAGCACGTCAGTCACGGCACCTGCAAGTACACCACCTTGAATGCCCGCACCGATAGCGACCACTTCATCAGGGTTTACCGAACGATTCGGCTCTTTGCCAAAAAAGTCGCGGACCAGCTCTTGTACTTTTGGTATACGAGTTGAACCACCGACGAGAATTACTTCGTCGATATCTTTGGTCGACATGCCTGCATCAGCAAGCGCCTTTTTGCATGGTTCTATGAGACGCTTGAAAATGTCACTGCAGAGACTTTCGAGTTTTGCACGGGTGATCGTCATGATCAAATGTTTAGGGCCCGTCGCATCAGCAGTTAAATAGGGCAAATTGATTTCCGTTTCTGACAATGATGAAAGCTCTTTTTTCGCTTTTTCTGCCGCTTCTTTGATCCGTTGTATTGCTGCTTTATCTTTGGATACATCGACATTCTGCTCTTTTTTGAACTCCTGCATGATGTAATCCATGAGAATATTGTCGATGTCGTCACCACCAAGATGGGTGTCACCATTGGTCGATTTTACTTCGATTACGCCGTCGCTGACTTCGAGAACCGATACGTCGAATGTACCGCCACCAAAGTCGAATACGACTATTTTTTCATTTTTCTTTTTGTCAGCGCCATAGGCTAATGCTGCGGCGGTTGGTTCGTTGATGATACGTTTTACGTCAAGACCGGCTATTTTACCCGCATCTTTGGTCGCCTGACGTTGTGCATCATTAAAATAAGCAGGGACGGTGATGACCGCTTCGGTGACTTTTTCACCGAGATAATCTTCCGCGATCTGCTTGAGATGGCTCAGTACTGCTGCCGAAATTTCTTGCGGTGTATATTCTTTGCCTTGGCCTACAATGCCTACGTCCCCATTTGCACGTCGGACCACTTTGTAGGGCATGCGGTTTGCTTCAGCCTTTACATCGTCATACCGGCTTCCGATGAATCGTTTAGCCGAAAATATCGTATTTTCAGGGTTTGTAACGGCCTGGCGTTTTGCCGTGAGGCCGACCAGACGCTTGCCATCTTTGGTAAATGCCACAATCGAAGGGGTAGTATTATTGCCCTCCTTGTTTGGTATTACCTTGGCAGTAGCACCTTCCATGGTGGTCACTACTGAGTTGGTGGTACCTAAATCGATACCGATTATTTTGGTTGCCATGCGTATTCCTTTTTGAAACTGGTTTTGTTCAGATAACTGAATTGATTATAGGAAATATAGGTTCATCTGTCAATAACAAATGTAGAAAATCTTAGTGCGACCAACTCACATTTCTTATAACCAACTTTCTAATCGATTTTTCCTTCCCCAAATCGCCAAATTACCCGTGTCGTGTAACGCGCGTCGGCGAGCCCTTTACCACACCACCCCGTCTTCTCACGCCGCCTCCCCCTTTCGCCCGACGCGCTGGAGTCCAGGATGACGGGCTCTCGGCGTCGTCTTTGTAATATTGAGGAAGGGGAAAATAGGAGGGATAAAAGATAGGAGATGGAAGATGGAAGGAAGAAGGAATAAAGGATGGAGAATGGTAAATATGGTAAATATGGATTAATATACAGAGTAAAAAAGCAATCATACTACTATTGCACGCCCAGTACCCGCACACGCGCTCCACAAAACCCACCCACACGTACACCCACGCGCATACATATATATAACTGCTATCATATTTTTGCAGTTTTTTTAGAAAATCCAACATAAAACACCAAAAAGGGGAACAGCGGGGCCCCCTCTATCACCGCGTGACCACTTTTTTGGGCAAAGTTTTGACACGACTTCGCTGACCATTGCGGCTGCCAGATCATTCCTGCTAAGCTCATATCAGGGAAATAAAAAGGGGTTGAGGGGGTTATGAGCTCGCACCGTATTATCATTGCGTGCATGGTTGCACGCTTTCTCTTTGTTATATGCTGCGTAGTACTCGTCTTTAGTCGCCTCGGTCGAGGCGAACTTAAGAACCCAGTAACTCCAGAACCGAAGAGCTACGAAAAAAATTATCCGCCTATCATAGAAATGTCATTTAAGGGCGATGTCGTGGCAGTCCAAAAGTTACTCTTTAATGATGCGGATCCCAACGCGCGGGCCTTTGATAATAGTACGGCGATACAGTTTGTCTGCCGCAATGGGGATGATACCTTTGAAATTGAGGTTGCTAAAGAACTGTTCAAAGCAGGCGCGCGAGCCCGTGTGAGTGATAATTCGAATAATACCCCACTGCATCAAGTAAGCGCGGTGGCATTATTTAAAAACAGAAATGAACTGATCATGATGCTCTTTTTGCACGGTGCTGATATGAATGCACGAACTGCGCTGCAAGATGGCGGTGGTACATTTGGGGCAAAAAAAAGGGATTATACCTTGCTTGATATGTTGGTGAATAACTTTGATAGGACCGGAGTGATCGACTTTCTTGAAAATTGGGGCGGCTTGATACCCAAAGAGGAGCGGGCAAAATCGCGGGCACTTGCATATGATCTTGGCATGCGTGACATTGCGGATGCGATTGATGCGTATCGTGAAGAAAAAAAGGGCTGGGTACGCAATCTCGAAAGTAGGGGGCTTACAAAACTTATGATCGCAGCGCTCACTGACGATCTTGATCTTGTACGTAAACAGATAAAACAAAAAGATGTGATATCAAACGATGTGTACAAACGTACCGCACTCCACCTGGCAGTCATGCGACGGAGTCCACGAGTTGCACAGCTGCTCTTAGATGCGGGTGCTAACGCAATGGCGAAGGATTATTGTGGCAACACACCGCTGCACATGGTTGCTTGGCTTGGTGGTGATAGCGGGGTGCAGCAGGAGTTGACACAACTTTTAATAAAATATGGTACGAAGGTGGAACAACTGAAGGTACGTAATGAGGATCGTAAGGATAACATCTTGCAGCGAGCAGTACGGTTGAGGGATCTGCCGTATGTGCAATATTTGGTAAACACATTTACGCATGATGAGTTGGCAGTGACGGAAAAGAACTTCGAGGGGCTGACCGCATGGTATTTGGCAGAAAAGTTGAATTTAAAAGAAATGATGAAGATAATACCTAAAAAATAATAGTTCTTTGTTTTTTGTGAAAATTTATGTTGTTTTTTCGCAGGGTGTTAATGCGAACACCCTGCACCCCGCACAAACTTGCAGTTTGATCGCACAAGGCGCTTGTAAGCCCACACTACCGCACCTGAAGACAAGTGCTCGCATGGTCTGACAAGCTGCGCCAGTGAACTACAAAATTAGAATAGAAAAATTAGGTTATTGCTTGATAATCGATTGTTCTTTTGCGATTAATTTTTCTAGATTTTTCTTTCTTGTGTATGATGAAGGCACATTTGAAGTAAATAACGTGCTTGTTATCCCATTTAATGCTATATGCCAAAAATTACCCAGAGAGTCGATGCGGTTTTTGGCGAGCATGATTCTTTCCTGTGGGGTGTTTTCTACTTCAACTGCAAGTGTATCAGCAGTAAGCGCGCTTTCATGGAGCGCTTTTTCTACGCGTTTGCCATACCAATAACTCCCCAAAAACAATCCAGCTCCTAAAAAGGTTAAGACTCCCGACCCTATCCGATCGGCTTTACTTTTGCTCTGCTTATATGCGGTACAACCGGACACCATTACAAAGGCACCGATAATTTGCCCATTTTGACATTCTCGCACATTATGGATCATTGGACGATCTATAACAATTTTATCATTATGCTTAACCATATATTCAGCGCTGTATTTATTGCCAAAGACACCGGTAACTGGGTATGTTTTAAGTTCATAGCTATCATCGCCGACACGGATTATTCTGCTATCATTGCTACAAAAGAGAGAGAGGCTTAACAAACTCAAACCAATAACTGCATAATATCGTTGCATCATAATTCCTTGTAAAAAACAAAAATATGTTCAATTATAACCAGATTTATATTAATTTCAATCTGATTTGTGATTTATTTTTGAGCTTCGTGGTTGTGCGCATGTGCATTGTTTTCACAATAACTTTCCAAAGAGTTTCGCATGTCTAAAATATGCAATGATAAAACTTTGTCATAGATTGACATGGTCGACATCAAAAACATTGAACTCAGTTTAAATTTGTTGGTGCGTAAAAATTACACATAGAATCAATGAACAAAATAATACAACCAAAGAGAACTAGATGTGGTATATAAGTTCTTATAAAAATTGGAATGGTTGATATACTAAGTGTATGGGTATATCGTGCTTTCGGCGAGATACGAGCGTGTATCTGGAAAGGATCCTTGATGTACGCGCTAAACGAAAAAGTTGTGTATCCCGGTCATGGTGTTGCACAAGTCAACCGAATCGTCAAAAAAACAATTGCAGGTGCTGCGGCATATTTTTATGAACTCGTCTTTTTACACCAAGATATGACTATTTTAGTACCGGTCGAAACTGCCGGTTCCATTGGGCTCAGGCCCCTGAGTAGTGTGCAGTGCATCGATTCTGTTTTTGCTTTTTTAGCAGAACCACAACCGCCTATTGTGCCGGATGTGCTCATTATCAACTGGAACAAGCGCAATAAAGAATACAAGGAAAGGCTGCAAACGGGTGATATTACCAAAATTAGTGCGATATACCGGTATTTGATGCATCTTGGACAACAAAAAGATCTTTCATTTGGTGAAAAAGAATTATTAAAGCAGACCGAACTACTGCTTGCTAAAGAAATTGCAGAGGTACGAGGTATACAAGAAGATGCTGCGCTTATAACGATGCGCAAAGCTGTACTTCCTCCGGGAGCATATTACACTAAATAGACAGATTATAAGCTGGGTAGGGTTCTATCCAGCTTTTGGCTAGCTGAAGGATATTGATGGGTATTACATGCATTATCTACGGACCGACAGCCGTGGGTAAAAGCTCCTTTGCAGAGAGGCTCGTAACCCTCATACCCTGTGAAATTATCAACGGCGATGCTGCCCAGTTTTATACGCCGCTCCGTATCGGCACCGCAAAACCCGAATGGCGCTCAAGTCCCGTTCCACACCATATGTTTGATATCTGTACTGAACCGGTCGATTATTCGGTAGCTGCATATCGTGAGCAGGTTGCGGTACTTGTTCATGAAATTTTAACACGGGGCAAGATGCCCCTCATTGTTGGTGGTTCCGGTTTTTATATGAGTGCACTCTTTTTTCCGGTCCATGCACCACGCGGTGCTGCAAATCATCGGGTTGTGCAGGGCACGTGGGAAGCACTTCAAGCGATCGACCCTGTCAGAGCCGCGGCGATACATCCCAACGATACGTATCGCATAATGCGGGCTCTTTCTTTATATCAACAATCACAAATGGCTCCTTCACAATTGAAGCCAGTCTACTGTCCGATAACTGCGCCATTTGCATTGATTGAATTACTGCGTAATCCTGATGAACTCATCGCGCGCATAGAGGCACGGGTTCATGAAATGATTGCCTCTGGCTGGATTGCCGAAGTAGAAGTGCTTCTCGATACCCCGTGGGAGCAATTTTTGCTCAAAAAAAAATGGATCGGGTATCCAGAATTAATTGCGTATTGCAGAGCGGGAAAGCCGTCCACCGATTTACCTGTTCTGATAAAATATATATGCCGCAGGACCTGGCATTATGCACGCAAGCAGATGGCATATGCCCGCATGCTTATCAAGAAAATTAAGGCACAGGATCCACAGGTGCCTATTATGTCTCTCGATTTGACATCTCAGCATGAAGAGGTATACCTAAAACAACTTGTTAATTATTTTAATCATCTACAAAAAGGATTCAGTAGTGAATAACCACGAACAGACACTCATGCATGACACGATCACCCTTTCACGCCGCATGGCACACTTGATGCTTGCTCTCACCTTATTTTTCTTCTTTGTTGCTTTTATGATCGGCTATTTTTTGGGGGTTAAATACGCAACCGATGAGTTTGTAACACAAATACGTCAAGATACGTTTGCTGATCAGTTGCTGGTAGCAACTGCCAGGCAGCGGCAGGCGCCACAGGAACAACAAACAGAATCAACAACTGGGGAAACACAAGAACTTGTAAATGCTGATCAAGTACCTGTTGTCGCAGTGGTCGATACGGTAGCACCAGCTCCTGTGGAACAAATTGTGACGTCAGTAGTATCAGCGCCAGAGAACCCAACACGCTATGCGGCTGAACTGGTCGGGTTTGGCAACAAACAAACGGCGGAGGAATTTATGCGGAGAGTAGCCCTTTATAGTACGGTGCCGCTTGAGCTAAAAGAACACAAAAGCAAATCGCCGCGGGGGCGTGCCATTCGCTGGTATCAGGTTGTCACTGGAAAATATGAACAAAAAGAAGAACTACAAACAATTTTGGATATACTAATTAAAAAAGAACATTTGCATGACGTTAAAGTGGTAGCCTATGCCGCTACCAAGAGGGACATTGCATGATTACTATATTGCGTAATTCACTCAAAGATGGCGGAATGACCACCATAGTCTGGGTTGCGGTGGGTTCCATGATTATCGGGTCCGCGCTGCCCCTTGTAATGAAAAAGACTGGCGAAGGCTGGGCTCTCCGGGTCAATGGCACCGAAATTTCGTATAGTATTTATGCTACCGAAGTTGCCATGATGCGCGATTATGTCTCCATGTTACGGGCACAGTATGGGCAATTTGCTGAGTATATTTTGCAACATATGGGCTTTAGCGATGCGCAAAATATGGCGACGCAACAGCTCATCAATCAACAACTCATGGTGTATGGTTACTCGGTCCAGGGTATTTCGGTAGGCAAAATCGAGACGGACCATAAGTTGCGAGACAAACAGTTTATCGAAGAATCATGCGCTGACTTATTGCCGCCATTCTTATATAAGGATGGTCAGCTTGATGTACAGCTACTCAAAATCTATTTACAGCGCCGCGGATTGACGATGGAGCAGTTGCAACAACGATTGACTGAGCGTATCGGATCGGTATTTTTACGTAACGTGCTTCAGTATACGGCCTATGTACCACAGGCTGCACGCGCCGCTGCAGAGCAGGCACCGCAACAGGCTAAAAATATCGCGCTCGTACGCATTTCACTAGGTACCTACAAAAAACAGAATGCACAATCAATCACTGACGATGAGATTCTTGCCTTTTATGAACAAGAAAATGCCCGTACACAGCGATATTATATTCCCGAACAGCGCTCTGGCACCTGCTGGAAATATACGCTCAAAGGATATGACGTCGTGATCGAACCGGCGGCAGTTGAGGCCTATTACAATGAACACAAACAGAGTAAATACACCAAAGAGCAAGCAAAAGTAGTAGTCCGTGCCCTTGCGTGTGCAACAAGGGAAGAGGCTGGAACAGTGCGTGAACAACTCACCAATGGTAATGCAACAATTGCTGCGCTGGCAGCGCAATGTCCTTTCGATGATGAATCGGCCCGCAATGGGGGTCAGTTAAAACCGATCACCCGCGGTGCTGGCGACCGAATTATTGAGCGGGCGGCATTTGTACTGGCCAACGATGGTGATATATCACCGGTATTGGAACATAACGGTAAATTCGTCATTATCGAACGAGTAAGCAAAACGGCGGCGGTCATTACACCTCTTGCAGGCGTTCGTGACGAGATTGTGCAACAGTTAAAGACTGCACGCTTTAAAGAGCAATGCCTGCAAGATCTCCAGGCGCTTTCACGGGATGGCAATGAAGCTACAATTGTTGAGTTTGCTAAAGAACACAGCGCCGAAAAATCAGAGCTGCATGGCACCATAGAAGAGGCAAAATCAGCGGCTGAAAAAACACTCTTTACGCTTGAGCGTGGTGCTTACATGGCCCTTGTGCAGGGAGCTGATTGTGTGCTAGTTCGCTTGGATAGCATCGAAGCACTGCGCAGACAGCCGTTTGATGCAGTTAAAAATACAGTCAAAAACGATCTGGTTGAAACGAAAGCACGAAAACAGCTCGCCGATCAGTTGACACAGTTCAAGCATACCTTGGTACAAAAAGGGCTTAATACAGCAGCTGATGAGCATGGCCTTTCGGTAGAGCGCCACAAGGGAATAACTCTGACCGATACGGATGCCCATGCGACCCTCAAAAAACAGGGGGTTGAGTTGACTACCTTGAACAAACTTGAAAAGCTTGGAACTCTGACGACCGTTGAGCGGAACGAAGATGTGGTTGTAGTCTTTCTCGAAGGTATCGAAACGGTCAGTACTAAGGAACCGGTTAATCTGCGGATGGCAGTTGCTCCTCTGGTAAATCAGGCTCAAGAAACGGTTGTTACCGGCTACATTGCGTCTTTGTACAGAGATGCTAAAATAGAGAGAAACGATATGTTGGCTCTTCTAGACGAAGAAAATACTATATGAAACAAAAAGAATCCTCCTTCGCCAAGGCTACGGCGGACAGGTCGACAAAAACAACAGTGACGGGTGTTACTCAGGATCAGGCCTTCAAGCAAAAAGCTTTGGAGGTGACCTTTGCACAGATCGATAAGCAATATGGTGCTGGTTCGGTCATGCTCCTCGGTCAAACAACATCGGCAAACATCAGTGTTATATCGACTGGATCACTATTAATCGACGATGCAGTTGGCATTGGAGGTCTTCCAAGAGGCCGTATCATTGAAATCTATGGTCCTGAAGCATCGGGTAAAACGACCCTTGCAATGCAGATCATAGCGCAGGCACAAAAAAATGGCGGTATCTGCGCATTTATCGATGCGGAACATGCGCTTGATCCTTCCTATGCTGCAAGCCTTGGTATCAATACGAATGATTTAATCATATCCCAACCTGACTATGGTGAGCAGGCGCTCGATATCGCCGAAATACTCATCCGTTCTGGCGCGGTCGATGTAATTGTGGTCGATTCAGTCGCTGCATTGGTACCAAAAGCAGAACTTGAAGGTGAAATGGGGGATGCTCATGTGGGTCTTCAAGCACGGCTCATGTCCCAAGCGCTTCGTAAACTGACTCCGGTTGTCCACAAGTCAAAAACTATTCTTATCTTTATAAACCAAGTGCGACAGACGATTAATGCGATGCCGTATGCAGAAAAAGAAACAACCACTGGTGGCAAGGCACTCAAATTCTATGCATCGGTGCGCATTGAAGTCAAACGGATTGGCAGCTTGAAAAAGGGTGACAATAATATCGGTAACCGTGTGTCGGTGACGGTCAAAAAAAATAAGGTTGCACCGCCATTCAAACGGGTCGAAGTTGATATTCTCTTTGGTAAAGGTATTTCAAATGAGTTGGGCATTGTTGATATCGCATTACAGCACGACATTCTTGCCAAATCGGGTGCATGGTTTGCCTACAATGGTAAAAATATTGCACAGGGGCGTGAACAGGTTGGTGTGTACCTACAACAGCACCCTGAAGTGCTTAAAGAGATTGAGACTTTGGTACGAGAACGCATGGCACTTCATAGAACAACAGTAGTTGATACACTCGAAAATGGGGAAGTTGACTAATGGTGATAGAAAAAAAAGAAACGGTTCGCACGCCAGATACTCGACGGCCTGCGCGTGATGATGGGCAGCTTATTAATGAGCGCATACGCTTTCCGCGAGTGCAGCTCATTACCCATGAAGGGCAGAATGTTGGTATAGTCACCCGAGAAGAGGCGTTGCAATTTGCTGATGCAGTGGGCCTCGACCTGGTAGTACTCAATGAGTCTGGTGATGTACCGATCTGTAAAGTCATGGATTATGGCAAAGTACTTTACGAACGTAAAAAGAAGCAGTCTGAAGCGAAAAAAAAGCAGAAGGTAATACACGTTAAAGAGGTTAAGTTACGGCCGAAGATTGGTGAGCATGATTATGAAACCAAGATAAAACAGGCGGTACAGTTTTTGAACGATGGCAAACGGGTAAAGTTTACCCTTGTATTTCGCGGACGTGAAAATGTTGATAAAGAGGTTCGCGGTAATGAATTTTTTGACCGCATCGAAAAATCGCTCGAAACACACGGTATTAAAAACATTGTGTATGAAAAGGATGTTCCGATGGGTCAATTTTGGTCACGTATTTTTTATACTAAATAATATAATTAAGGCTTTTTACCATGTATAAAGTAAAAACACGCTCATCTGCAAAAAAGCGCTTTAAGCGAACCGGAGCGGGTAAACAAAAAGTAAAACGCGCGAAAGCATTTCGGCGACATTTATTAGGACACAAAACAACAAAGCGTAAGCGTAATCTCCGTAAGGGTGGGTTTGCACAGGGTGCTGATCGTATCCGTATGATTGCGTTATTGCCATATGTTTAATTTTTTTCGATAGGATTATTGATCATGACACGGGTAAAACGTGGTATTAATGTAAAAAAACGACACAAGCGTTTATTAAAATTAACGCAAGGATATTGGGGACAGCGTAAGAACATATTCCGACGTGCTAAAGAAACACTCATGCGTGCATGGGCATATGCATTCAAAAGTCGACGGCTTAAAAAACGGGATATGCGATCTCTGTTTATTACGCGTATTAATGCGGCGGCACAGCAGCATGGCCTCAAGTATAGTGCATTTATGCATGGATTGAAAAAAGCACAGATTGGATTAAACCGTAAAATGCTCAGCCAGCTTGCTATCTATGAACCGACCGTTTTTGAAACACTGGTTCATAGGGCGCGTGGGTAGATGCTTTCTCAGTATTGTTGACATTCACGATGTTGCTTTTTTAAAATTATGTTTGTACTTGAATGTATACCAAGGCCGCACAAAGGGGAGTGCTCTATGGATACCTTACATATTCTCGAAGAGAAAATACGGTTGCTTGTTGGTCACATAAAAAAACTGCAGGATGAGCAGGAACAGTTAACGGCTGAGCACACACTGCTGAAAAAACAGTATACAGAAACAGTTGATGAGCTCAGTGCTGCGGTGCAAGAAAATAAAAAGTTACATAACAAAGTAAAAGAGTTGCAGAAAGCGTCTGTTGACGAAGGGAAAGAGCTTAAGGCTTTAAATCATGAACGTGAGCAGGCCTTGCTTGCGGTTGATAATCTTATAAAGAGTATTGATGGACTCATTGCTTCTGAAGCAGTGCAATGAAGAAAGAGATACACAATTACCCGGTTATCATGCTGGGTGATACGTATACGGTAGCAAGTGATGAATCAGAAGAACATGTTGTTGAAGCAGCTAATTATGTGCACATGTGCATGCAAGAATATGCAGCAAAGGCGTCGCATTTGCCAGTCAAAACAATCGCTATATTGACGGCGCTTAAATTGGCAAGTGTGGTACTCAAGCAGGAAAAGGTATTACATCAGCACGCATCAAAGCATGATTCGCTCTTGCTATTTATTGATGGTCAATTTAAAAGAGGCGCTGTGCAGGAGTAAATCTTGTATAGTCTGCAGGTATGGTACGAAATGAAGTGCTTTTTTCTCTTGCTATAGAGAAAAAGGCACTTTGTGTTATTAGAAGCAATATGATTTTGAATAGGAACTTATATGATCGAACTTATTATTCTGACAATTGTGAGCGTAGGAGTGGGCGCGCTTTTCACGTTTTTTTGGTTGCAAACACGCATGAGGGTAGGCCAATTACTGGTAGTGCAACTACAGGACAAGAACAAGCGTATTGAACAGGAAATAGAAGTAGAACGGAGAGAATCAGCACTTAAGCTTAAAAATGAGGTGCTTAAAAAGCGAAAAGAGTTTGATATTGAGCTCAAAAATGAACGGTTGACACTCGATCGGCTGCATAACAAGCTCAATGAAAAACGTGAACGAATCGAGGAACGAGAAGGGCAGCTCGATACGATCAAACGCGAGCTTGAACAAAAAGAACGAGAACAGATACGCAAAGAAGATATGATGCGTGCCGATGAACAAAAGTTGAAAAAACTGTACGAGGATTTGCTTGCACGCCTCGAACACATCAGCGGCATGTCACGCGATGAAGCAAAACGTACGCTCCTTGAAATGCTTGAAGCGGATGTGCGCCATGCACACCAAAAATGGATACAAAAGGTGGAAGACGAAACACGTCAAACTGCTAAAGATCATGCCATTGACATTGTAGCAACTGCAATGCAGCGGTACACGGCCGATCAGGTGACGCCCCATTCTTCTGGTGTGGTCCATCTACCGAATGATGAGATGAAAGGGCGCATTATCGGTAAGGAAGGGCGTAATATAAAATCACTTGAAATGGCAACCGGCATGGAATTCATCATAGGTGAATCCCAAGATATTACAATTTCCGGCTTTAACCCAATACGACGCGAAGTGGCGCGCCGCACCCTCGAAAAGTTAATTGCAGATGGTCGTATTAACCCATCACGTATTGAAGAAACAGTTGCTTCATGTGAAAAGGATCTTGAAGAGCTTATTCAGGAATATGGCAAACAGACAGTGCTCGAATATAATATGCAAGGAGTCAATCCTGAAATTATTACATTGCTTGGTAAACTAAATTTTAGAACAAGTTTTTCCCAAAATGTGCTAACTCACTCGAAAGAGGTTGGCGTATTTGCGCGTATGATTGCGGAAGAACTTGGTGTGGATGGCTCATTGGCACTCCGTTCTGGCTTGATGCATGATATCGGCAAAGCAGTGAGCGCAGAGGTTGAAGGTCCGCATGCGCAAATTGGTGCTGATATTGCAAAACGATGTGGTGAAGATAGTCTCATCGTCAATGGCATTGCAGCTCATCATGAAGAAGTGCCATTTATGTCGGTCAACTCTATTTTAGTCTGTATTGCAGACACCATTTCCGCATCACGACCAGGAGCACGCCGAGAAACACTCATTACCTATATAAAACGACTTGAACGGCTTGAAGAGATTGCGGCGATGTTTGAAGGAGTTAAAAAGGTCTATGCACTCCAGGCAGGCCGTGAAGTGCGCATAATAGTCGACGAAGATCGGCTCAATGATGATAAAGCGCGACAACTGGCCTTTGATATTGCACGCAAGGTTGAATCCGAGATGAGCTTCCCGGGACAAATTAAGGTCAATGTCATTCGTGAAAAACGTTCCATAGAATATGCACGGTAATTAAGTATGAATATAGTAAAAATACTCTGCGTTGGTGACGTAGTAGGTCCAGCAGGGCGTGCGATGGTACAAAAAATAGTACCAAACTTTAAACGCACCCACGATATCGATTGCGTTATTATCAATGGTGAAAATGCAGCCCATGATGGTCGCGGCATCACCGAACGCATGGTCCATTTTTTTAAACATAATGGGGCCGATGTGATAACCACGGGCAATCATGTGTGGGCCAAAAAAGAGATCTATGATTATTTAGATAAACATACCGATCTATTGCGGCCAGCGAACTATCCAACTGGAGTTCCCGGCGTGGGCATGACGATCGTGACTACCAAAAAGGGCGTTTCGATCGGCGTGATCAATTTGCAGGGTAGGGTGTTTATGCGGGAACTGGTCAACTGTCCATTTCGTGCTGCTGATTCACTGATTGCCTATGCCAAAACGAAAGCTCAACTTATTATGGTCGATTTTCATGCAGAAACGAGTGCTGAAAAACAGGCACTTGCCTTTTACCTCGATGGGCGGGTAACTGGCATTGTTGGCACCCATACCCATGTGCAGACTGCTGATGAACGGATCTTGCCGGAAGGTACCGCTTTTATTACTGATCTTGGCATGACCGGATCACTCAACTCGATGATCGGCATGAAAAAAGAACCGGTACTTAAAAACTTTTTATTACAGATGCCTACGACGTTTCAGGTAGAAACAAGTGCACCGCTTGTGCTCAGCGGTGTGGTCATCACCGCTGATGCAGAGACTGGCATGGCACAGGGCATTGAACGGGTCCGTATTGTTGATAATGAACTTGTAGTCACTCCAGAACAGTCTCCAGAAAGGTCTTCATGACAGCATTCTTAGTATTACTTTGTGTTAATGCGCTCTCCCTAGCCTTTACGGTAAGCAAAGGTGTTCTTAATTATGCATCACCGGTCTGGTTTACCGCGATCCGTATGCTTATTGCAGGGGTTTTGTTGGTAGGGTGGCATGTATTTGTGCAAAAACGTTCATGGGTTATTCAACGTACCGATATTTATAAATTCTTGTTGCTCGGCTTTTTTCATATCTATTGTACCTATGTATTCGAATTCTGGGCGTTAGAAACGGTATCTGCTGCAAAGGATGCACTCTTTTTTAATTTAACGCCATTTATTACAGCACTCTTATCACTCGTTTTATACAGTGAAATACTCTCTATAAAACAATGGGTCGGCCTTGCGCTCGGCTTTGTTGGTTTTTTACCACTCTTAATCGCCCAAGCACCGTCAGAAAGTTTGGTCGCCGGTGGTACTTCGTTTATCTCGTGGGCCGAAATCTATCTGTTAATCGCCGTCACCGGTGGTTCCTATGGTTGGATTTTGCTTCAAAAATTGATCAAGCATCATGCGTATGAACCAATATTTGCAAATGGCATTGCCATGCTACTCGGCGGCTTTGGGGCGTTAGCTACGGCTATTGCAACTGAACCAACTATAGTTCGCATGCCGCGTCCTGACATGGTCTGGACCGAATCAGTGCCTTATATTGTTTGGTATTTATTTGTGTTGATTCTTCTTACAAACGTTATTAGCTATACATTATATGGACGTCTTCTTAAAACCTATTCAGCAACCTTCATGGCCTTAGCAGGTGCAACGATACCGATATTCACGGCGCTGTATGATTGGTTACTGTTTGGGTTAGTAGTGACCTGGCATTTTGTGGCCACCGTGATTGTAGTGTTTATCGGCTTGGCAATCTTTTATGCAGACGAGATGAAAAAAGAAGTTCGTTAACTGTTCATTTTCGGGGTAAATTTATGTAAAAATGGTAATTGACTACTAATTTTTACACAAATTTGGAACACAATATGCTGATTAGAAGGACATTATTAGATTCTGTGCTCGAAGCAGCAACTGAATTCCCAGTAATTGCCATTATGGGACCTCGACAATCGGGAAAAACAACATTGGCCCAACTTGCTTTCCCCAAACATAGGTATGTTTCACTTGAAGATTATGATCTACGTGCCAAGGCTTTGGCGGACCCACGTCGCTTTTTAACCGAGATGCCAACTGAGCATGGACTCATTCTTGATGAAATTCAGCATGCACCAGAACTTCTTTCCTATATGCAAACGATCGTTGACCGAGAAAAGAAAAATGGATTCTTTGTTGTCATGGGATCGCAAAACTTTCTCGTTGATCAGGCCCTTACTCAAACGTTGGCGGGACGTATGGCAGTAGTTACATTATTGCCACTTTCGATTCAAGAACTTACTAATGCAGATATATTACCCGCTAAAATTGACACGCTCATGTACAAAGGTTTTTATCCAAAGGCTCATGCGACAACGACCAATATTGCGCGTTTATATAGTAATTATATACGGCTGTATGTTGAACGAGATGTGCGACAAATTCAGAATGTTGCCGATTTGAGCTTGTTCCAGAAATTTATGCGGCTATGCGCAGGGCGCGTGGGGCAGGTACTTAATGTTGTCTCATTGAGCAATGATTGCGGTATTAACCAAAAAACTGCCAGTGCGTGGCTTTCGATATTAGAGACGAGTTATGTGATTTTTATGCTTGCACCCTATTTTAACAATTTTGGTAAACGGCTTATCAAAGCACCGAAACTTTATTTTTATGACACTGGCCTTGTATGCACATTGTTGAAGATCCGTTCAGCAGAAGAGCTTGCAAACCATTATTTGCGGGGCAGCCTCTTTGAATCGCTTATTATAGCGGACCTTTTGAAACAGCAATATAATTTTGAACAGCAACCAAGCCTCTATTTTTGGCGTGATCATGCAGGGCGTGAAATAGATTGCATTATCGATGAATCTCACTATCCAATACCCGTTGAAATTAAGGCGGCCAATACGGTAACAACCGATTTTTTTAAAGAGTTACGTATATGGCAGGAGACCAGTAGTACACCAGCAGATGCTCCTCGTTATGTTATTTACTGTGGCACTGACAATCAAAATTGGCCCAACGCACAAGTATTGACCTGGCAATCTGCCGGCAGGCTCATTAAAAAATAGATTCCTTACTCCTCATCCATATCATCACTATCATCATCACTTTCATAGTAATTATTTTCAACAGTGGTGCCACCATCAGATGCTGCAGCAGCACCTATGGCTATCCCAGTGCCGATTGCCACTGGAACCCAAATACCTGCTGCATCAAAGTAGCCATACCGGCCACCATACCATCCCGCTCTGCCATATCCGGCTCCGCCATGATTGTACCCATGTCCGCCATGGTGACCTCCATGTCCATGCCCACCATGACCGCCCCCATGGTGCCCACCACCATGATGGCCTCCGCCATGATGACCGCCTCCGTGCCCACCGCCATGTCCGCCACCACCTTTACCACTCAGTGCAAGAGCGGCACATGCTGCTAGTATTAATAATCCCTTTTTCATAACAACCTCCATGTATATAGTTACATTTTAACCATTGATATTTACGTTCACATTTATTGGATACCACGCATTGTTCAGCCAGCAGCCATAACCCCAGAAGCCCCAGAATGGTGAACAGGACCACCACCAGCTTCCCCACCAGAACCACCAATAGCCACCCCACCAGTGTCCCCAGCGGTTGCCCCAGCCGTGACCACCATGCCAGTTTCTGCCACCCTGACGTCCAGACCAGCGAGCTGCATGCTTACCACCATACTTATGGCCACCCTTACTTTGTCTAGATGTTCTTGATCTGCCTGAAGATCTACTGCCACGGGCCGACCGTCCGGTCGACCGTGCCGCATGGCTCATTCGGGTGGTATGGCCTGAACCGCTATGCCAGGCATGGCTTCCGCCTCCAAAACTGTGTCCACTTCCAAAATGGGTGCCTCCGCCATGGCCTCCGCCACCAGCATGACCACCGCCTCCCCCTCCGCCACCACCGCGCCCAATGAGGGCAGGTGATATGAAAAGAGCGATCACCACGATCATTATGCATGTTTTTTTGATATGGCTATTCATAGTATATATTCCTTAATAGGGACTAATTATTGTACCAATCCCTTTGATTTCTTTTTGAATACCATTTTCTTTGTACGTAAACATAAAATTGATGCCGTCAACTATAGTAAATACACAATCGTGATATGATAGCAAAATCGTAATTTTGGTCTCCATTTCTGGGAAATTTCTAGTACGGCGACCTTGACATGGTAGCCCCCCACAATTTGTTATTATTGGGTGTTTTTCCCATTGTTGATCAAGTTGTGTTGCTACATCCATAGGAAGCGCTCTGTTATTTGGATACCAATAAAGCACTGTATTGGTAGGATCGGTTCTTTGATTAAATTGTGTTTCGGAATATCCCTTAATAATAGCCAATTGTTGTTGACGTGCTTCAAGACCTGGTTCTTCAATACCCACTGTACATGGATATGCAGTGTTATTTTTTATCGTAATTTCAATTGCATAACAAAAACAGGGAATACATAGTGTCATCAGAGCAATCATAAAACGTTTTGATAGCATAATCCCTCCACTCATTACCCGTCATATTTATAGTACAAATAGAATATTTATAAAAGCAATAATTTTATAAAAAATGGTCAAAAGAAAAGGACCGCAGTTAGCCTACGATCCTTTTTATAGTTTCTTACTGTTAGTTAACTTATGCTGCTTTTTTTGCAGAACGAGCACGGCGTTTTTTCATTGGTCGGCGTTTGGTGCTTTCTGCTTCCATTTCCATCATGCCATGAGCATGGTGATGGTGGTGATGATGACGGTGCTTCGCTACTTTACGTTTAGCACCCGCTTTTCTGCGCGCAGTTTTACGCTTAGCACCCGCTTTTCTTTTAGCAGTTTTGCGTCTTGCAGTCTTACGACGTGCACCTGCTCTTTTTGCCGTACGTCTTTTAGCCGTACGTTTTACTGCCTTGCGGGCAGTTTTGCGGCGAGCGGTAGTCTTTCTACGCGCTGCTGCTTTTCTTCGTTTGATGGCCATTGTAACTCTCCTTCTTATAGGCCTATAAGCTTTTTCACTTCCTCACTTATGAGATTACATGATTGAAATAAAAAATTGCAAGAAATGCCGCTTGAAATTTTTTATTGAAACAGAATTATGGTGATTTTTAACTGTATAATTTATTTTAAAAGCGTTTATACGGTGCAGCTTTTGTATATATACTGGTATGCTATAATCCATAAACTCAATACCCATTATCCAGGAATATTCGTATGAAACAAAACCTTGCCGATATACAGACCGATTTTGCGCAATGGTACCAAGATATTATTTATGCAGCAGAACTGGCAGATCATTCTCCGGTGCGCGGTTCATTTGTGATACGGCCCTATGGATATGCAATTTGGGAATTGATGCAACGGCGTATCGATGACCGTATCAAAGCAACCGGTCATCACAATGCTTCATTTCCCCTTTTTATTCCTGAATCTTTTTTGACCAAAGAGGCTGAACATGTCGAAGGCTTTGCCCCCGAGCTTGCCATTGTTACTCACGCAGGGGGCAAAGAGTTAGAAGAACGGCTTGTGGTGCGACCGACCTCGGAAACTATTATTCATTACATGTTTGCAAAATGGATCAAATCATGGCGTGATCTGCCCCTTAAAATTAACCAATGGTCTAATGTAGTGCGGTGGGAGATGCGGCCTCGCGCCTTTTTGCGTACTACCGAGTTTTTCTGGCAAGAAGGGCATACGGCCCATGCAACCCGCCAGGAAGCGGCTGATGAAGTGCAGCTCATGCTCAATGAATACAAAAACTTTGCGATCGAATATTTGGCAATTCCCGTGGTTACTGGTCGTAAATCAGAAACAGAAAAATTTCCGGGTGCCGAAGAGACCTACACTTTTGAAGCATTGATGCAAGATGGAAAGGCTTTACAGATGGGCACGTCACATCTCCTTTCGCAGAGCTTCGCTCATGCGTTTGAAATGAAATTCCAGGATCAGCAGGGCAATCTTGCATATCCCTACTTGACCAGCTGGGGAGTCACGACGCGGCTTATTGGTGCAGTGGTAATGGTCCATGGGGATCAAAAAGGGCTTGTGTTACCGCCTTATGTTGCCCCTATTCAGGTGGTGATTGTACCAATTATTACTAAAAATAGTGATCAAACTATATTGCATGAGACCGTACAAGCATTGGCAACGACACTCAAAACTGCTGGTTTACGTGTAGAAGTTGATAGCCGTGAAGAAACTCCTGGGGCTAAGTTTTATTATTGGGAACTGCGCGGAGTACCTTTTAGGATAGAAATCGGGCCTCGAGATCTTGCACAGCAAAGCTGTGTTGTATCAGATAGACTTGGTACTACTAAACAGACTGTTTTATTAACTGGAGTAGAACAATATTTAAGAGATGCACTTCCTGCGTGTCACCGAGCATTGTTTGATCGTGCCCACAAACTCCTCAAATCGATGTGGCACAAAGTTAATTCATTACGAGCACTAGTTGATGGCCTTGAACACAAACCAGGTTTTTACCAAACAGGATGGTGTCAGCAGAAAGAGTGTGAAGCAGTGCTCAAAGAACATAAAGCATCGATACGTTGCTTAATTGAGAGTAACGATATTGAACAATGCTTTAACTGCGGCAAGCCGAGTATGCAAGATGTGCTCATAGCACGTTCATATTGAAACATCTATAAATTCAAAGTTCAGTGTCGTAATATCCATTTTTTGCTGGTGCTTATCATAAAATATGGACAATCCCTGATTTTCTTGAGTCGGATCTAAGTTGATCGGGGTACCATATCTTACGGGAAATACATTGGCGGAAGATATGCGCACACGAAGCGAAGACAGTATATCTTTGATATTATCCTTGCAATGTACCAACCGGTAAAAATGCACCATTTTTTGTGTTTGTGCTTCAATAGTCCAATGAATATTGGAAGCCTGCTTGTATACAAATAAATGTTCTATCCTAGGAAGTACCTTATCAATTAATTCTGAGTATTCGACTTTAAATTTTTTTGCATCAAAGTAAACGGTTACGTCCCATAGGCAGTGATTTTCGATATTTATATCTACAGGTTCATAATATAGTGCAGTGGTATCTTGCATAGCAGAGACTGAACTTGCACAAAAAAGAAGCAAAAATATATTTTTCATTATTGTTACGTTAAATTCTGTTGTATTATACTGGGTCAATAATACCCAAAAGGAGGAGGCATGACAAATAATTCATATGCAATGGCATTTGAGGCCCATTTAATTACTGAACGACGGGTTTCACGCAATACAGTCAGTGCATACAAAAAAGATATTACCCAGTTTATTACATATCTTGAATCGCATAATCATACGCTTTTAGCATTATCGCAGGGTGTGTTTCATGGTTTTTTTCAGCGTCTCATAGATATGCGTTGCAAATCGCGTACCATAGCACGGAAAATTGCGGCGCTCAAAACATTTTTTACCTATCTTTGTGACACATTCGGTATACCAAATAGCGCGGCTCTTTTGAATTCGCCAAAATGTGAATCAACATTGCCACGCTATTTATCTGAGGCTGAAATACAAAAACTTATTGCTGTTGCCCGGGAAGATAGTGGGCCCTATGCATTACGTAACTATCTCATCGTTCTTTTTCTATACAGTACTGGGGTACGTATCAGTGAATTATTGAGCTTACATATTGCAGATATTCGGTTCGATAATCGTACCATTCTGGTAAATGGTAAGGGTAATAAACAGCGCATCATACCACTACCTACGGAATTAGTACCATTGCTGCAGGAGTATCTTACATTTTTGAAACAATCCCATGAAGAAGCAGTTATTCTGTTTCGTGCTACGCATACCTTTCAGTACTTATTTCCGAGTTATTATGGCAATAGTAAACGAGCACTCACTCGCCAGGCATTTTGGCAAATTCTTAAAAAATTGTGCGCAAAGGCTGGTATTAATAAAGATATATCACCACATCAATTACGCCATTCTCTTGCAACGCACCTTTTAAAAAAAGGTGCGGATTTACGTTCATTACAGCTTCTGCTGGGTCATGAAACATTGGGTACAATCCATGTGTACACTCATCTCGACACTACTACGCTGCGTTCGATGTATGATAAAAAACATGTGCGTTCATAATACTTTACCAAGTGTAAAAGGAGGAGCCTATACACATATAGATAGATTCCTCCTGAAAATTTAACTGATGATTATTACAGTATCAGCGCCAGATAAATCATCTGGATTGGTATTTAAATTATAGGCAGGATTAACGGCTGTTGCTGCATGTTCTGATTGGCAGTTTATAATAAAGTTATTGCTTGAACCAACTGGATCATAAATACCTATATCATTGCCTGATGCTATACAATATGAAAGAACTGTGTTATTAGAACCTGAAATATCAAAACCCGTGAATGTGTTGTCAGTTGAAAGACAGTGATCAAAATTACAGTTGTTACTAGCTCCAAATGTTGTATCAATCATATATCCCGAAGTTGCGTTATTACTTGATATGCAGCCTGAAAATACTACGTTGTTTGATATTTGTATGTAAAACCCATCATTACTATTGGCATCAGAAAGACAGTTTCTAAAAATACTATTCTGTGCCCCGTATAAAGCAAATCCAAAACCACCCTTACTCGCTATACAATTGTCAAGAATGTGTGTACCATTTATGAAGTATCCCCTACTACATTGTGCGGCTACACAATGGCGGAAAACCACTCCTGAGAAAGCTGTTGCAGATGATTCAACTATAAATCCAGTATTCCCGGCTGTATCTGCAATACAATTTATGAGTTCTAATGTTTGTACATTTGAACCAGAAATGGTACATGCAGTTCCTGCCACATTGTACATATACACATTTTCTAAACGTCCTGTGATAGTATCTGATTGCAGGCTTCCCAATGCTGTGCCATTTCCATTAAAATAGCAATTTTCTATTATTAAATTAGGGCAACCATTAATAACACTAACGTCACTTATATTATTGATATTCATATTACGTATTGTGAAGTTAGTAATACCGCCGAGGAAAAATGGATATGATTGTATATTGAGAGATCCATTTTCGACAATAACGTTCGAAAATGTACCACTTGCGGCAAACCCAACGTTACTATCAGTAGTGTTTGAAATAGTAAAGCCATTGAGATTGAACGTAATATCATTTGATGCAAGTGTAATAGCAGGAGCACCACTTGCAGTTACTGATTCACAAAGATAATAGAGTCCTGGAATTGATATGGTATAAGGCATCATATCTTGGGTAATTTGTGTACCGAGTATACAATAGACAAATTCATCAAGTGTTGAGGAAACGCTATCAACATCACTTTTTATAATGGTGTCCAAGGTGCTCAGTGTGCTACAACAAGCATCAAGATCACTTTGCATGTATGCTATTTGGCTACCGACTGAATCCACTTTTGTCGAGACACTGTCGATATCGCTTTTAAGTATTGTATCAATGGCACTTATTTCTGAATCAATCTTACTCGTTATGCAATACAGACCTCCTGTCAATTGCCATATATTTTCTCCCGCAATGGGAAATGGACACATCGAAAAAAGTGTCGCTTGATACATGCATATCGCAAATGCTGATATCGTACTGCACATCATAATTTTTCCCCTTCCTTTTATAATATTAGAGGCTGCGTAGAATACCATATTTTCTTTCTCCCTTCTTTATATCTCCAAAAAGATATATAGCATTTTTTATATAGCGGATATCAATAAAAATATTTTATCGCTGCAAAATCAAAGGTATAATATTGAATAACACATGTTTTTTAAGTAAGGATGTTTGTGGAAAACAATTTTGTAGTTGAACAAAAAGGTTTACTTGCATTATTAAGCTCAATGCAACCAATTTGTGCAAAACGTACTACTATGGAATCAACTTCGAGTATATTGTTTCAAGTCGGTCATCGTGAGCTGGTGCTTAAAAGTACCGATCTTGAAATCAGTTTGCAGGTAAGTTGCCCTTTAAATAGTATCGTACCTCATGACCCAGTTAGTTTTTTGGTTTCAGGCAAACGCATCTTTGATTTTGTGAAAGAGCTTGAAGGTGATATTGTCTTTTCTTTGCAAGAATCGCACCTTAATTTAAAAGCCGGCAGCGTTCATCTTACACTGAATATTAAGGATGCCCATGATTTTCCCCCATTTCCTGAACGTATCGAAAATCATATGCAGTTTGATGCGCCGGTGTTGCTTTCGCTCCTCAATCGGGTAGCATTTATCATTCCACAATCGAACGCAAATCCTGCACTTAACGGATTGTTTCTTGAAATAGATAATCAAGAGCTGAAGATGACTGCCACTGATGGACATTGCTTGGCACAGGTGCGTTCGCCAAAATATATCCTGCCTGAACCAACCTCGTGGTTGTTACCGCGCAGAGCCGTCATAGAAATCAAAAAAATATTGGAAGGTCTTAAGGAGCAGCGAGTGTTTTTGGGCACTTGTGGTAATCAACTGGTGTTTTCAGGGGAATCATTTAATTTTTTCACTAAATTACTTTCAGATAATTTTCCACAATATAAATCAGTGCTCAGCAAAGATGCATTCTTGCCTGCATCACTCGATCGTTCTCATTTTTTAAAAACATTGCGCCGCTCTGCTTGTCTCTTGTCAGGCCAGTTTATAGCAACAAAATTCGATTTTGCCCCCGAAGCGCTCAAAGTTTCGATGCATAATAAAGAGGTCGGGCATCTTGAAGAGGATGTGCCGCTCAAAAATTTCCAGGGTGCAACGATTGATGTACGTTTTTATGCCCCTTATTTATTGAATGGTTTACAAGCGTTCTCTGATGAAGAGATTACCTTTTATTTAAATAACAATACAAAGCCGATTATTTTTGAGGCCCAGGATGCCAACTCATCGCTCTTGTACCTTGTCATGCCGGTAGCCTCGACCCAAGGGTAGTGATCTTCATGCAACCATTGGTTTCAGATCTGCAGGTCAAAGAGTTTCGGTGCTTTAAAGATCATACGTTCACTTTTTCCGAGCCGATTGTGCTCATTGAGGGGGAAAATGGCACCGGCAAAACTTCATTGATCGAGGCGCTTCATTTTTTGTGCTATGTACGTTCCTTTCGGACTGCATTCACGCAAGATTTAATTGCCTATGATCAGGCCGGTTTTTTCATTAGCGCAACCCTTGCTCATGATGATCTGAAAGATACCATTAAAATTGGGGTCGTCGGCTCCCAGCGTTCCGTTAAAATTAATGATCAAACGGCCACTTCATACAAGGAGCTTCTTGCCTATTATCGGGTCATTACGATCACAGAACATGATCTTGCCTTGATTCAGGATGGGCCAACCGAGCGGCGGCAGTTTATCGATCAGATCATGAGCATTCAGAATCCCCACTGGACCGCATTTTTAAAAAAAGCAATCGATCTGAATACGCAGCGTACCCGGGCGTTATATACCAATAGTTGCTCACCTTCTTTATATGAATCATGGACCGAAACTCTATGGCAATATACCCGCATGATCCAGCTGAAGCGCATCGAGTATCTCACACAGCTTGAAGAGGCTATGGCACGACTTATCCAGACTGGCATGTTTGCACCACTTAATCCAGTCATAACCCTTAAATATAGGCCAAAATTGAGCTGTTTACAGGATATGTATGGAACCTTTGTGCACGAAAATCGGGGCTTGCAAGAGCAGGAAACACGGGCCGGGCGTGCATTATTTGGCTTTCAGTTCGATGATATAGAAATTCAGCTCGGGGGTAGGCATACTCGCCATTACGCTTCGCGGGGACAACAGAAGCTTATATTGCTCTTATTGCGAGCAGCTCAACTGACACTTCTTGAGCCTTCGAAAGGGCCGACGGTTATTATTCTTGATGACTTTTTGACCGATCTTGATGATCAGCGGGTCCGGCAGCTGATCGGGCTTCTTTGTAGCCTTGGCTCACAGCTTATCATCACGAGCCCCCGGACCAACACGCTACTCAGGGATATATTGACCCAGTGCGGCAAATCATACCAGACGATAAATCTCTCAAAACTCTAATTTCTATTTGAATTCGCAAGCCCACTTTCGCCTGCACAATCGATTATTTTTTAGATAAATAATTTGACATGAACTTAAAAACCCCCTACAATCATAAATGTACTTTGTGAAAAGGTACTTTTACGTAGGCTTCATTACTACTCTCCTTTTTTCCACCGTATTAATCAACTCGATTAATACGGTGGTTTTATTTTGGTTGAAAAGTTTTTTGAAATTCGGGTATATTAGAAGTAGTTTTTATAGGGGGACTCTGCTATGCATATCTATACCGTATTCAACACGTTATTTGTAAGTCTCTTTGTGGTATTTTCAGGCTATGGAGCAGAACCTGTCCAACAGGGATCGTTTGAGGTGAAACTCAAAGAAATATTTCATGGTGATACCAATACAGCGATAACAGCAAAACATATACTTTCTGAAGTGAACAAAAAAACAGAGTTGGATTATGTTTTTTATTTGAATGTGGAGCCAAGTATAATCTTGACCAACGTAGAATGCATAACTTTGATACAGTGAAAGACTATTTTGCACATTATATGACTCAACTGACCGATACTGGTCGTATGGTGGTTGTTGATACAAACGATCATAATAGTAAAGCAGTGTATAACTTTTTCAAAGATGTGCTAGCGCTGTGGACTGTGACAGGACAGGAAATTATTTTCGCCGAAGAAAAATTAGTACCACCAACTGGTGAAAAAATGCCTGAACTCATACCAGATAATCTACCCAAAGAAAAACCGACTCAACTTTCTGAAACTCAGCCAAAAATTGAACGCAAAACAAATTGGTACACTCTTCTAGTTGCGGCACCATTGGCATATATCGCTTCTTCATATGGCAATGTTAAAAACTGGATTGTTCAATACAAAAACAGCATACTTGTGGTGCTTGGATTAAGCGTAGGTGCTGGTGGTCTTTGGTATTTGCATCAAAAATCATCACCTAGCAGCAATTTGGCGTTACATAAATTTTTTAAATCATCGGTAGCGCCTGCAACTGCAGCTACGTCGATACAACAGTAAAGTAATGTTTAGGCTGTCCTGTCCGCCGAAGCTCTTGGCGAAGGAGGATCCCGTTTTGGGTTTCTTTGGAAATGATAAAATTGTTAATAAGCTGTCTTTTTTAAAGTGATTAATTAAAATCGCAATTTTTCCATATTTCTATTAAGTTTTTTCCGCGTTTTTTTAAATCAAAGTTTTTTTAAATCAAATTCACTGAAATTAGCCAAACCTGTTGTTTCAGGTTATACATAATGGTCATTATCAGACTTAATAAATTTAGCTCAAAATACCCCCTTTTTTTTCAAACACCTAACCTCTTTTGATTTTTGCGCCACAGGCCACACAAGGTCACTGCAATGGCATCGGATATATCTTCCCGCTCAAACTCATTGATGCGAGGAAACAGCTGATATAACACACGGGCGACTTGTTCTTTTGACGCACCACCAAAACCAGTGATTGCCTGTTTAACTTCAGTTGGCGAGAACTCACTCAGAGTCACTGCATGTTTATGGGATAAATAATAGATAATGCCGCGTAAATAACCGAGCTTTAAAAAATTCTGGGCATTTTTGCCTAAGAATGGGGTTTCAAGCGCGATGTCGGTAATCTTGTGCTGTGTAATTTTTTCAGAAAAAAATTCATGGAATAGATAGATACGCTCGGATAATGGTTTTTGTGGTGCTAATTTCAGCAGCCCGTAATCAACTAAATAAATAGTGGCATCTTTTATCTGCACAACTCCGTAGCCCGCATAGCGGCAACCGGGATCTATGCCCAACAACTGCATGGCTCGCCTTTGTATACAGCACCACTCTCCTTTTTTACACTCATATACGTTCGGTCATATGTACTGATGGCATGTGTGCCACCCCCCTACCGATCAATCCTCCGATAAGCAGGATCGCCAGTACACTCAAAATCATACTGCTTCGCGTGTCACTTGTAGCATACATCAGCATCTCCTTTTGCCTCGTAAGGGCATCTTAGTAATCGTCCGCACTATCTTCAAACAACGTCAATTCACGTACAAAATTCAAATATACTGTGCCCGTCGGACCATTTCTTTGTTTACCAATAATGAGTTCGGTGCGTGATGGGTCTTCCGTCTCCGGATTATATACCACATCGCGATACAAAAAACCAATGAGATCCGCATCCTGCTCTATGGCGCCCGATTCCCGCAAGTCGGAAAGCATCGGCCGTTTATCCATACGACTATCAACGGCACGCGACAGCTGCGACAGTGCGATGATCGGCACCTCGAGCTCTTTGGCGAGTGCTTTCAGTGAGCGAGATATTTCCGATACTTCTTGGTGGCGATTTTCATGCCGACGGAGAGAGATCAATAACTGTAGATAATCGATCACCAAAAGACTGAGCCCCGCTTCGCGCTTCAGTTTGCGCGCTTTCGTGCGAAGCGTCATGATATCAATCATCGGCGTATCGTCAATAAAAATTTTCATCCGTGCAAGTTGTGCTGCAACATGGGTCAGTGAAACCCACTCATGGGAGCTGATGGTTGCATTGCGAATCGAATGGTGTGCAATACCCGCTTCGGCCGAGAGTAAACGTAGTGTAAGCTGTTCTGCGGACATTTCGAGAGAAAATATACCAATGGTGTGACCATGTTTTGCTGCATTAAGTGCTAAACAGAGAGCCAAACCGGTTTTACCCATCGACGGCCTGCCCGCAAGGACTATTAAATCACCCTTTTGAAAACCGGAAGTCATCTCATCAAGTTTTTTGTAGCCAGATGGGATACCGGTAATACCTTTGCTGTGACTTTTAATATCAGAAAGATGCTGAAATGTTTTTTTAAGCCAGATATCAAGTTGCACAAAACTTTGTGCGGTACGCTTATCTGCTATTTGAAAAATCCGTTTTTCAGCCGCATCGACCACCTCTTCGATGCCATTCTCAGTATTGGTATAACAACGTTCAATAATATCTGATGCAGAAGCTATAAGTTCGCGCAGTACTGCCTTTTCTTTAATAATCTGCGCATGCTGTTTAATAAGGCCAATCGCGGGAATATCTTCTTGTAATGAAATAAGATAAACAACACCGCCCGCTGCTTCTAATTGATTCCGTTTTTTTAGCTCATCTTGTAGTGTTACAAAATCGATACGCTTTTGGGCATTCACGAGCCCGCAGATCGCTTCATAGATAATACGATGGGCCGGCATGTAAAAATCTTCCGGCCGTATTAGTTCGGTAATAAGTATTGCATTTTCATCGTGAAGCAACACTGCGGCGAGCACTGCTCGTTCTGCATCAACACTTTCCGGCAGTTTTTTACCCACCAACCGTGCAACTCCGGCCATCTCACGGTGGGGTTCAGGATACAACAGAGAGCGTTGTGCCACGTTATTCTGGTGCTACCACCACTTTTAATTTCGGCTGCAGGCGCGACGTGAGCTTAACCGTCACGATATGCGCCCCCTTTTCCTTGATCGACTTGTCGATAATTATTTGACTTTTTGCAACGCTGAAACCATGAATTTTGAGTGCATCAGCAATGTCAGCAGCTCCGACTGAGCCGTATAATTTGCCATCATCATGCATTTTGCGCTTTATAGTAACTTGGGCAGTACCGATCCGTTCAGCCATCATTGAAGTTTGCGTTGCAACAACTTCTTTACGGTGCTCAATCGTTTTGACCCGTTTCATGTATGTCGGTTCATTATCTGGTGTTATTTCTTCTGCGTAGTGACGGGGAAATAGATAGTTGCGTGCATAGCCATCACTGACCGTTATGATCTCCCCTGCCATGCCCACACCTCGGATATCAGCCTTTAAATATACCTTCATAGTGCTCTTTCGATAAAAATCATTACATTACTTTTAGTATAGAGCAAAATAGATAGTCTGTAAGCGTCAGAGCTTCCCTTTAACAACATGCCATTTTTTGGCCTGCCGATCATAATCAAGGTACCATTCAAGATGCGCACAAAGCTGCGCATGTTCATACAATTCGCCGGTCAGGATTGCATGATCGGAATCTGTATGTTGCAAACGTAGGATCAAAAAAAACTGTTCATGGCGCGGATCAACACGCCATACCCCTTCATATAAAAGCTCTGGCTGAGAAATATTTTGGGCCCCTGTGTCCGCCTGATCATTGAGGTGTGCCAATCCGGTCAGCATGCCGCCACGGAGTGCGTGCCATGCTCGCAGTTGAACTTCGCGCAAAATCAAGACTTGCTCCATCTGCATCGTGATGGTATAGATGACACCGGTCACAATGCCCATAAGCCATAACAGCCCTATCACAATGACGGTGATCGATCCCGGTCTACATGCTGAAATTGATGCACATATGCCAGGCATGGGACGGTTTTTTGGTAACTGCTGCATCACAGGTAATCCCCGTTAAAAAGCCTTCTTGAGTCGCAATCTGCACCGCGTCAAAATGAAGATTCCGTGCAATCAAACTACTCGTTGCAGCGTGCCATTGTTTAGTGAGGGCGTTATAAATGCCCTTTTTATAGATCAGATCGTCATCGACTATGACATACCCTTCTGCATGACCATTGTCGGTGCTCCATATCAACCCATTGGTATCTGCGTTGAGCCATGCGCGTACATCACATGGCGCCGTTTCACACGCATAATAGATCAGATCGTAGGCGGTATAAAAATCGGCAAGTGCAAATGAATTAACCGTTTGGTATGATGCAGCCATGATTAGGGTAACCAAATGGCATGCTGTTGCAACTACAACGCACGTTAGTGCCGCATACGTAACGGTAGCCAGCAGTACAAAACCAGATCGAGGGTTCATCCCGTTAACCTTGCACCATATATGCGAACCGTTTCACTGCCCATGGTCACCATTATTTCATGCCATGCCACTGCAGAATGATTATACATAGGTATATGAGCAGCATTAATCACACGTAATTCGCCATGAGTTCGATTCGAAAGATTTTCATTGCACACAGCGCTTGCACAGATACATAACAGCTGATGACGTAACCAGATATGTGCAGTATGTTGTGCCAACCTTGTAATCGCATGTAAACCCATAAGCACTACACCACAAAAAAGAGCTACGCCAACTGTTGCCTCTAGTAATATAAATCCAGAATTGCAGAGATTTTGCTGTTTCATGGTATACTACATGTGCTATTATTATTGATTATTAATTAAAGTTTATCGTTCTTCGCACGTATATACACAAGGGTTATTATGCGTATCAACTTTTCATCCCTTATTTACACTACGTTCGTGGTGTTTACCATTGTTATTGGTTCCACTTCTCTTCATGGCATGGTTCCAGGATTTGAAAATCTTAGCCCCGAAGAAATGCAGATGCTCGAGCAAGAGTTGCAAGCTGCAGCACAGCAAATAGATGAATATGTCAATTCGCTCAGCCCTGCAGAGCAAGAAGAGTTTCATCGTGCCGTTTCTGAAGTTGAAAATATGATGAGCAACATGAGTGAAGAAGAGCTGGGCCAGTTCTTTGAACAAATTATCACTGCCGAAATGGAACAACAAGCGCAACAACAGCAAATGTTACCACAACCTCAAATAGCACAACAACCCGTCACGCTCGAGCATAAACCAGCACCTGTTGTAAGCAGAGTCCCACTGACGAGTGCCGAAGAAAAAGCACTGCAATTGCTTACTGCACTCATTGAACACACGGATTCACTGCTGCAGATAAAAACGCCAAATATTCTTGATATGGAGCTGCGTTTTAAAAATTGGGCAAAAGATAGTAAATTGAGCAGTATAAGTCCAAGTACCACCTGGGAGGATCAGCAGCGCAGTATCCTTGACCTCCGGCAACAACTCAGTGATTTAAAACGTACGGACCTCAAAACTGGCAAATATCTTTTCATCGAACCACTCATTAAAAATAGTAATTTATATAGCAAACTCGAGCAACTAGGTACAGCACTTGATACGTATGAACCACGCGTAATAATACCAACTTTAGGAATACAAAGTCTCAATAAAACTGAGCGCACTGCAACTAAAAATGCACTCAGAAAAACGCTTGATGCATATAACACCACCTTACAAGCTACCCAGGCTGACATTAAAAAATTGTTTGAAGAAATAGGCCCAGAACTTGCCAAAATTAAAGAAGAAGAAAAGAAATTGACCGAGAAGGCCCAAGCAGAAGCAGCAAAAGGACGACAAGTAACGCCGGGTCGCACCGCAGGAGCACCGGTCGGTGGTGAATTCTACGGTGGTGGTCACCGTGGTGAAGAACCTTACGGTTATGGTTATCCGTCAGGTAAAGAGTTTGGCTATGGCGATTATGGCCCTCGTGCTGGAGAAAAACCAGCAGCTGAAAAAGCTCCAAAAGAGAAAAAAGATAAAGGAAAAGAGACAAAGCCGCTCAATATAGGTGGTAAAAAGGATAAAGAGACTGAAGAAGAAAAGAAAAAACGCGAAGAAGAAGAGAAAAAGAAAAAGGAAGCAGAAGAAGCTGCACGCAAAGCGGAAGAAGAAGGTAAAAAAGCACCGGGTGCAACTACTCCGCGCAACAAAATCCCAACCGAAGAAATTCTTGCCTGTCCGACTGATGGTGGTGCACAGCTTGGAGGCAAATATGATCTCATCGCAAGTAACTATCGCTATATCGCGTCACTTTTGAATGATGCTGCATATCCCGAAGCGCTTGACCTGAATATCCTCATCAAAGAACCAAATCCGCAGTTGGTGCTTGTGGTGTTTCCGGGCATTGGTCGTCGCCTCAATCGACTCAATGAATTGGTACATGAATATGTAGAGCAGGCAAAAAGAGGACACAATAAAGAAGCGCTCAACAAACTTGCACAGCTCCATGCACAACAGACTGATCTGGCCGATTTTGGCGAGAGTCTCAAAAACATGTTGGCAATAGTTAACGATGAAAATATGCCAGAAGAACTCAAGAAAAAGCTCAATAAACAGGCGATGACCGCCTATGTTGGCCGCGCTGCGCAGGAGGAGACCGAAGGCGCTCCCGAACCTGCGGAAGAAGTTGCAGAAAAACCAGAAGCAAAAATTAAGCTCACCTTTGGTGGTGTCGAAAAGGAATACACGCCTGCAGAATTGACCACCTTTGAAAAGCTGTTTGAAGCATGGCTTACACTCAACACACAAATGCCACCATTGGAAAAGGAAAAACCAAAAGCTCCTGCGCCTCAGAAGCCACCGCAGCAGAAACCGGTTCAACCGCAACAACAGCAGCAAAAAATGCCTGCTGTAACCACGCAAGATAAAAAATCATAAACGCTTTTTTTTACTTCTTTGTCATCACAATTGGTGCACAACGTCTGCAGAGCATATGCATTTGTGGTTCTTCATCCCATTGCCAACAGCGGGGGCATTTTGAACCACGGGCATGTTCGACGTCGATGGTCAGATCATAGATAGCTTCAGTTGCCGGCACGATCGTTATTTCAAGCTGTGATACAATCACAAAATCTTTCATGAATTGTGCCACCTGCTGTGAACTTCCCGCCAACATTTGTTCGAGTGCGGCGAGCGCATAATATGATTGAGATCCTTCTTGCACAATAATAGTAAGCCGTGCCTCGAGTGGATGCTTGATTTCGCCAATGGCGCGTTTTTCCTCTATCGCTTTTAATATACGCGAGCGCAGGTCAAAAATACCCGCCCAGGTATTATCAAGTGATGTATGCAATGCTGCAATTTCTTCAAGCTCAAAAAGTTCTGGTTTTACGATGCCATCGCGCGTAACACGATGTAGAGGAATATGCATCGCATATGGTCCCATCAGTTTTGTGCATACTTCAGATAAATCAGCAAACTGCTGCAAATGTATAGAACGTTGTTTTTCATGCTGATATAAATCAGAAACCTGTTCTGCGGTAAATGACATGATTGGTGCTACGAGCCGTGTTAGGGTGTCAAGTATTGACCAGTATGCAGTTTGCGCGGAGCGCCGTAGATAACCCGTTGTTGCTTCAACATAAAGCCGATCTTTACTCACATCAAGGTAGAGTGAGCTCAAATGTGTTGCACAATATTCGCCGAGCGTGTAAAAAACTTGGGTCCAATCGTACCGCTTATATGCCTGCTGTATGGTTGCATTCGCTATGTACAACTGTTGCAATGCATACTGATCCATGAGCACAAGATTTTCGAGCGGTACTGCATCAGTACGAATGTCAAAATCATAGAGATTAGAAAGTAAAAACCTGAGCGTGTTACGTATTTTGCGAAATACCTCTTGCACTGCATTGAGCACCGCATCGGACATGATCACATCCCCTTCAAAACTAACGCTTGATGCCCACATACGCAGCCCGTCGGTACCGATCCGTTTAATCACATCTTCAGGTGCAACCACATTGCCGAGAGATTTGGACATTTTACGGCCCTTTTCATCGACCGTAAAACCATGTGTCACAATGGTGCGCATTGGTGCACAATCTGCAATGCCAATACTGGTGAGGAGCGAACTCTGAAACCATGCACGATGCTGATCACTCCCTTCTAAATACATCGATGCGGGAAATGCAAGCATCGGATCGGGAGCAAGAATTGCATAATGGCTGACTCCCGATTCAAACCATACATCAACGATATCTTTTTCTTTCCGCCATTCGGTGCTCTTGCAGTGCTTACAGATTGGCATGGTATCAAAAAGCTCGTCGAGTGAAACGACATCCCACCATTCATTGCCATGGATCGCCGTATTATCTGCAACAATATTTGCAAGATCTTGCGAAAGATAGGCCGCATCACAACGCAAACAGATGAGTGCTGGAATGGTAACACCCCACGTGCGTTGTCGTGATAAACACCATTCAAGACGATTTGCTAAAGTCGAACGTAATCGATTGATAGATTTTTCTGGCACGGTATTGATCGACTCAGTTGCCATCAGAGCACGTTCACGTAGTTTGTTGTGTTCTAAATTCAAAAACCACTGTTTTGTGGCACGAAATATTAAGCCATTGTGGCACCGCCAGCAGTGAGGGTAACTATGCGTGATGGAACCTTTATGGAGCAGTTTATTGTTTTCTTTGAGTTTTTTGAGCACCCACCATTGGCCCTCAGTGATCGGCATACCGCGGAGCGCATCGGGCTGAATTTCGTCAGTATAAATACCATCGGGACCGACTGGCGAATAGATCGCAAGGCCATTGCGTATCCCAATTTCATAATCAAGCGGCCCGGCACCGGGAGCACAATGCACACAGGCAGTACCATCTTCAAGTGAAACCGATTCATCTAAAATAATTGGCACCATCAGCTCATTGATAAATGGATGGTGCACTTTTTTAGTCATAAAAAATTCTGCTGGTACTGTATTTATAACAACGTAATTCGGATCGATTTTTTCTTGAATCGATCCAACAAGCGGTTCACCCACCACCAGATACTGCGTACCCGCATCCAGGATTGCATAACGTGCACCAGGCTTTAAAAGCACCGCTCTGTTGAGTGACAAGGTCCATGGCGTAGTTGTCCATACTACAAGACCAACAGGCTTTTTATCCGCATCAGGTACGAGTTGCGCCGCATCATCGGCATGTAGTTTAAATAAGACATACACCGATGGATCTTTGCGATCCTGATATTCAATTTCAGCCGCAGCGAGCACCGTTTTGCATGAAAAACACCACGGTACCGTTTTGTTTTTATGCTCGATAAACCCACGTGCGATAAAAATACCAAATGCGCGTACAATAGCAGCCTGGTAAGATGGATCCATTGTGTGATAGGCATCTTCCCAATTCATAAGTACACCGAGCCGACGGAACTCTTCTTTTTGCGCATCTACCCACTGTTGAGCGTAGGCACGACACGCTTTTTTAAGTTGTGGACCATGAAGTTCTGGATGAGCCTGTGTTACTTTTAATTCAATTGGCAGTCCATGGCAATCCCATCCCGGCCTGACAGGTACATGCTTGCCAAACATGCGCTGGGATTTGGTGACAATATCTTTTAACATTTTATTGTAAGCACTACCAAGATGAATATGTCCATTGGCGTAGGGGGGCCCATCATGAAATACAAATTTTTCATTTCCCTCATTTTGCGTATATGCTTTTTTGTAGAGCTGTTCCTGCTGCCAGCGAGCAACCATATTGGGGTCATCTTGTGCCGCATTGGGCCGTATCGGAAAATCGGTCCGTGGAAGATTTAAAGTATCTTTAAATGAGTTGTCAGCCATGCTCGTGCCCTTTATCGTACGGTCTGGTATCCTTCAAGTATACGACACAACAGCAATTTTGCCAGGAGGTATCATGGCATTGCTCAAAGACATTAATGGCCGTATCGGCATCTGGGGATATGGGGTAGTCGGCAAAGCAGTTGCCCACTTTTTGGTGCAGCACAAAAAACAGATAGCTATATATGACACAGATAGTAATCAGTTGTCGGATAATTTTTTTGTTAAAAACAACATTCCCTGCTTGAGTGGCGCTGCGCTGACCGATTTTTTTAAAAGCTGCGCCGTGATTGTCCCAAGTCCCGGCATAGATCTGCGGCCATATGCAACGTATGGTAACACCTATCTCTATGAACTTGATATCTTCGCCCACTATTGGCATAAGCCAATTATTGGAGTAACTGGTAGCGTCGGTAAAACGAGCGTTACAACGATTCTCGGTCATCTCATGCGACAAAACAACATACCGGTTGCAGTAGGCGGCAATATCGGTGTCGGAAGTCTTGACCTGATTGCACAACAAGACACTGCTGAGTATGCGCTTCTTGAGCTTTCAAGCTTTCAATTGGAGCATACTGAAAAGTTTTCTCCACATATTGCACTCATTACCAACTTGCATCCCAATCATCTTGATCGTCACGGATCGCTCGACAACTATTGGCAGGCCAAAGCGCAGATTGCACTACGCCAGCGCCCTGGCGATCTCTTGCTTATCGATTGGGCACTTCGCGATCGGGTCCGCGCACTTGCACTCAAAAGTACCATTTGGTACGTCGGAATAGATCCACTTAGCAATACCAACATGCTCCTACCCCATGAAGGGTACTGGTATGCAGCAGAAGAGATGATACATTTTGTCAGAAAACTCGATTATCAGACATATAAACAGCCAAAAAGCTTGTTTTCAACGACACTTGCTGCCAACGCGCTTATGATCTATGCAACACTCGTATATCTTACCCATAACAGACCTTTGCAACTTTCGTGGAATTGTGACAACCTGTCACTGCCCCATCGGCGCGAACTGATTGGTACCTATCGTGGTATCACCTTCATTAATGATTCAAAAGCAACGAGCATCGTTGCCATGCAGGCAGCCGTAAATGCATACGCACAAAAACCAATTTATCTGCTCATCGGCGGGCTCGGCAAAGGGGTCGACCGGACTGATGCTATCGCTGCCCTGCCCCCTTCCGTTGTAGCGCTGGTCTGTTTTGGCGCTGAGGCACACGTGCTTTCTGCTATTGGGGAACGATTTCATAAAAAAACATCGGTACACGTGACGCTCGATGATGCATTGCATTTTCTCTCTCAGCACGCACAGGCCGGCTCGGTGGTGCTCATGTCACCTGCGGGCAGTTCGTATGATTTATATAAAAATTATGAAGAGCGGGGAAATCATTTTAAACAGCTCGTTTATACGCTCTACGCGCAAGATAATTGATCGGAGCGTAATAAAAACCTATCCTTTCTTTCATAGAAAGGATTTTGCTTCTCATGATTAAATATCACAAAGAACGTCGCTCACTACTCAACATCATTTGGTGTGTCGTCGGAATACTGCTCATCACTGGCGTTATTTTTGTCTATTCTGCAAGCTCGGTACTCGCGCTCGCGCAGTATGGCTCTGCACATTACTTTCTTAAAAAACATCTACTCGGCCTGTTTCTTGGCCTTTTGACCGCGTGGTGCATACAATGGATACCCATTAAAATGATCCAAAAATATGCACCACTCTTTTTTTGGTTCACGCTGCTTTTGACCGCAGCGACATTACTTCCTGCATGCAGCTATCTCATTCATGGGTCGCGCCGCTGGCTCACCATTGTTGCTTTTGCATTTCAGCCAAGTGAGCTGTTAAAAGTTTCACTACCACTTTATATCGCCACTTTTTTAGATACCGTGTATCATCAACAAAAACCGGCGGGCATTGTCTACATCGTGCTCGGTACAATTTTAGTGAGCACCAGCACCCTGCTCTTGCTGCAACCCGATTTCGGTCTGACCGTTACTCTACTTTTGACCACGCTCGCACTGCTGTTTGTCGCACAATATAACCTGACACAGATCGGTTATTGGTGTGGTGCCCTCGGTATCATTAGCGGCATTTTAATTGCGATGCGCCCGTATCGCATGCGGCGCATGCTCACTTTCTTGAATCCGTGGGCAGATCCACGCGGCACCGGATTTCAGATTATTCAATCGCTAATAGCAATCGGCAACGGCCACTGGATCGGCACTGGCATCACTCACTCAAAACAGAAGTTTTTTTATTTACCAATGCAACACACCGATTTTATTTTTGCAATCATTGCGGAAGAAATAGGTTTTGTGGGCTGCATCTTTTTGATACTCATGTATGCTCTCTTTTTGTACGCCGGATTACGCCTTGCAACACTCATGCCGACACTATTTACACAACTTACCATTGTGGGTTACGCCACACTTATCGGTTTACAGACCATTATCAACATGGCAGTCGTAACCGGCCTTGCACCAACAAAAGGCATGGGCCTGCCTTTTATTAGTTATGGTAATACGGCACTCGTTTCACTCTGCATCATGATCGGGATTATGACACTGTTTGCACGTGAAGCATAATATCTATGCAGTATTGCCAAATAACCAGATACTTATAGCCCTAAATGGTGATAGAATCAAACTTCCAAGATAAGTAAGCGCACTGGTAACACTCGATAACACCGTTTTAAAAAATGATGGTTGCGTTTGCTGCATGGGCACAGATGGAGCGGTTGTCGGGACAGTAGGCTGTAATTCAATCGTTGGCACTGCGCTTGGTTGTTGTATTCGCTTCAGTTCAAACAATTGTGATAAGGCTGCTTTATGTTGCGCTTGTATGGCCCTTTTGGATTGTTTAGCTTCCTCTATCTTTTTTTTCTCTTTACCATATCCTAGCAATTTCTGTTGAGCCCCGAGTCGCGATGCTTCCCTATAAAATGATGGTGCTTGTGTTTTTATTTTTTCACCAAACTGTATGCCACATTGTTGGCATAATAAAAGAAATTCTTGGTTTAAATTGCTCACTTTTGATGTAAACAAAGATACAACTGAATCATATTTTTTTGTTTTTATATCCATGCACAACTCGATGAGATCTTTGAGCCATGCATCATTTCCTATAAAAAAACCATTTTGTACATTCCGTAATATCTCAAACGCACACTGTTTTAGCATATCATGTATTACAATCCAGCTATCGATGCCTTTGTTCATCTTAATTACTCTGTATTCTGCAACAATGTAATGTTCTTGCGTAATACCCAAAACATTAATTGCAATTTTGGCGATGTCCGTGCTCTCTATAAATTTTTTCCATCGTACTAATTCACGTTTATATAAAGTATCATATGCAATGATATCGCTCCTCTCATTAGAGTAACTTTTAGCATATACAAGACAGTAGCCATCCAAACTTACACTCGTTACATTTTCTTCATCTAATTCATATACTTCGCCAGTTATATAATTAACAATAAAAACTCGTATATAATCTCTACTACCAACTCTTGGCACCGTAATTACCGCAAGATCTCCGCTTTCATTGACCATACAATTTGCGTTACTCAAATCAGCAGGTACTTCACGGTTAGTATCCGGTTTTTCAATGTCTTCCATTTCAATGCGATATATACTTCCTCTGCCATGTAAGTCGCGTGCAAATACTAAAAATAAATATGTACCATAAAAATTATATGTAATAGGCTTCACATTGGTGAATGGTCGAGGAACAGATTCACCGGAACCATATACACGCCCATTTTCAGAAATATACTGTTTAAATTGACTGAATTCACAAAAAATTATTGAAGAATCTGATGGATTAAAAAGGGACGCTGTTTCTGGGCTTGTGATTCCCGCATGAGTTATAGTGTCCAATGTCATGCGCTTCATATTTAATGTGCCATTTGCATTATGTATTGCCTCAGTGCTGTATATATTAAAAACAGTATCTTTCCCATAATTAATATTAATACCAACTATAATTTTAGTACCATCCCCTGATATATCACAGGATTTGATTTCATCTCCATCTTGTAGCTGCAGTGGAATTGCTATATTTTTAGTTTTATCAGCAATATCATGCATCAGAATTCTATCATCATATGGACAAATAGTAAGGAATCGTGGTACGAGAGCAGCTGCTCTAACAAAAGAATTTCTATTTTTTGCTTGATCAGTGAAAATATGTTTATTGCTTGATAATGTAACCGATTTTTCTCGACAATTCACGATCGATACCGCACGTATACCATTTGGCTTTCGATCTCCCAAAAAACATACTGCTTCTCCCTTTTTAGAGCATGCACAATATTTAATTTTTTTCGTATTCGGTATTTTATATCCACTTATATCTTTTACTTCTCCCGTTTTCGCGAACAGTTCTTCGTGCAACATAAATAGATTATAAAAAATAGGAATTAATGTTTTGGAATAACAATGATATAAATCCCCATTCATCGGAGAAAAATATTGTGTGTTTTTCATTTCAGCTGCAGGTCTCTTCAACAATTTGTCCATATAAAAATTGCAAATAATGTCCATTATTTCATCTGGTACGAGGAGTCTCATTCCTGCATCAATAAATTCACAAAACATGCGATCATCAGTAATATGCTTTTTTACAAAACCAAAAATCAGTCTTTGTTTTCGTATGCTAAGTGGTATATCTAATTGGAATATATCTCCAATTTTAGTAGCGACTTGTTCAACTAATGAAAACCACAATATACCTATTGCTTTTCTAATGTCAGATAATTGTATCGTACGTACGTTAAATAACTCACGCATTTCTAAAAGATCTTGTATTTTGGGGAAAAGCTTTAACAAATTGATATTAATTTTTTCTGTAAACGCTTCATTCCCAGAAAATAGAATTTCGAAATCACTACCATTGATCGTATATACACTAAACAACAAAACAATTTGCAATATCCACATCACTAATTCCCACTCGCTTTGTAATTATGAATAGCGTACAATGATCAAAAATTTGAATACTATAGTTAAAGGTGTTATATGCTTGAACATAGTCTGCAGCAGGTGTCTGCTCCTGTTGATACTGAATGCGACAGCCAGCGGCATGTTGATCCACTCGGTGATGGGATCAGCTCGCTCGATTTGGTACGTGTTTCTGGTTCCGATGTTGATATCGTCAATGCAGCACGTGTTTCGTTCGGTAAATTTGTCACTACTATTGCAGAACGGGATAAAAATCTGATTCGTTTTTTGATGGAACATGCACACACGAGCCCCTTTGAACATAATCAGCTTTCATTCCGTGTCAAAGCGCCGATCTTTGTGGCCCGCCAGTGGATGCGTCACCGCATGAATTCGTATAATGAGATTAGTTATCGCTATGTAAAAGCACCACTCGAATTTTATGTACCACCGAAATGGCGCAAACAAGATACGGTCAATAAACAAGCATCGATTGATTCCTATGTTGATGAGCAAGCAACACAAATCTATCGCACTACTATACAAGCATGTGTGCAAACCTATGAAGATTTGCTCGCACGTGGCGTATGCCGTGAGTTAGCACGCGGTATCTTGCCAGTATGCACCTATACGCAATATATTTTTACCTGCAATTTGCATTCACTCATGCATTTTTTGACGCTCAGATTGCATGCAGGCGCACAGTACGAAATTCGACAGTATGCGCTTGGCATGCTCAAACTCGCGCTGCCCCATTTTCCGGTATCGCTCGGCGAATGGGCACGATTAAACAAAACAAAGCTTGATATCGATGAGGATCTATTTACTCAAGAATTTGTAAAAAATATTTAAAGAGGGATACCATGAAAAAAAGACTTCTTTTGTACAGCATACTCTTGCATATTTATGCACACGGTATGGATTCTGACACATTGGTGCATAAATATTTTATGAAGCTATTAGGTAACCCATCAAAGATGCCCTCAGAATATGAAACAATGTACAAATCACTCAAAGGATATTATCCAAATAGCTCCGGTATTACCAAAATGTGGATACTTTTCCGTGATATATCCGATTATCGCATTGTGCAATTATCTGATAACACACCAACACCAGTATATTTACTCGCAGAACTATTAAATCAATCAGCAATATTGGAAACACCTAAAACTAGTGCTATGTGCGACTTAGGCACACTAGGAAAAGGATGGGTTGTAACACTATTTTCAACAGATAAAGATATAGTAGCACATTACCAGCTTCCTGCACTTGCAGAATGTGCTCGATTACTTGATATATCAGAACCTATATGCATACATCCTACATTCAAGTGGTTTAAAGATCTCAAAGATGCTTCAAAAATGGCAGAGAGGTCAGGCAATTATTTTTGGAAAACATATACCACGCTACCTACTGTATAACTATCATTGAAAGTACTTTAATGGGATAAAAAAAGGAGCGTGACAATTCATGCTCCCACACGATTAACGTCAGTTTATTTTTGCCAATTGCACGCTAAATCAACGAGTAAGCGTACACCATAACCGGTAGCGCCATCACGAAAATATGAGATAAATGGCACATCGAACGCAGTGCCTGCGATATCGAGATGCACCCACGGGGTATCGTTGACAAAGTTTTGTAAAAAGTGGGCTGCAGTGATGGTTCCTGCCATGATTTTTTCGTTACCAATGTTACAAATATCAGCCACCGTCGATTTGATGGCTGCTTTGTAATCATCATGCAATGGCAAACGCCAGACCCTATCGCCCGTGCGATCTGCAGATGTTTGTACTTTTTTAACAAAATCATCATGCATACTCATCATGCCCGCAAAGTAGGGCCCGAGTGCATAGGAGCAGGCGCCAGTCAGCGTTGCAAGGTCGATAATAGCATCAAGTTTATAATGTTTCACTGCATATGAAAGCGCATCGGCTAAAATTAAGCGCCCTTCTGCATCGGTGTTGCGCACTTCGGCCGTTTTACCGTTGTAAAAACGTATAATGTCGCCTGGTTTTGTGGCGGTGCCACTCGGTAAATTTTCGGACATTGGGGCAAGTGCCACAATATTGACCGCTGGTTTGAGCTGTGCAATCACCTCCATCGCTGCAATAACAGCTGCGGCGCCAGACATGTCTTCTTTCATTGTTTCCATCGAACGTGCTGGTTTTATGCTCAGCCCGCCCGAATCGAAGGTGATGCCCTTGCCCACAAATGCAAGCGTTGGCGCATTTGGTGTTGTTGTTTTATATTCCATGATCACGAGCTGACAATCTACGGCAGAACCGCGTGACACTGCTGCAAGACCCCCCATACCCATTTTGACAATGTCCGCTTCACCAAACACGGTGATACCTACATTATGCTGACGTGCAATCTCTTGTGCCTTTTCTGCAAGTTGTGGCGGTGTCATTTGCGAAGGGGGCATGTCGATCCAATGACGTGCCTTATTGACCGCATGAGCAGTCATAGATGCTTTGGGCACTACATCATCAGATACGCCCGCAAGCTCTGTACTGCACAACGTTACTTCGACAAGCTCAGGAGCTTCGTCACTCTCTTTAGTAATAAAATCGTTAAAATGGTAGCCCGCCATGGTCAGCGCCACGATCGTTTCATGCACTAACTCTGCAGGTGTATATCCCAATGCAGCAACTGGCGGTACCTGTATAACCAACGAAGCGGCTTTTATCGATTGTGCCTGCCGCACAATAGTACCGATAGCACGACGGTATAGTTCACGCTCATCGACGGTGCTTCCCGTGTTGCCAACACCAACAATAATAATGGTTGCAGTTTTTGCATCGATCGTAACCGGGACGGTAATAACCTGATTTTTTGTACCCTTGAATCCACGTTGCTCGGAAAGATCTTTAAAAAAGGGAACCCATGATTTGAGCAGCTCAGCAGTGCTCTCAAGGCCCCCTTCAAAAACAGGTATGCCGTATGCCGCCGCATGGTGCTGCGTACAAAGATCTGGTGCAGTACGAATATGAATCATAAAATACCTTAGATTGAAATTATGCTGGAATCTATAATGATATTCACTATACCCGGCCTGCCAAAAATTGTAAAAACAGAAAAGGCGATGATGATCACCAGATCACCACCGCCCTCGATAATCGCAAAGAACTACTCGTTACTTCAATATTTCTGGCTCTGAAGGTTTTAATCCGAATGAACGTTCTATAAATTTCTCAACCCGTTCTTCGGTCATCTTGCCGCCCACTTCATTTTCAACCATGCGGCCATTGCGGAACAACACGATCGCTGGCAATTCAATTATAGTACCATCATCAAGCACTCTATGTTCTGCAAAAATTTTCTGGCCACCATTTCTTGCAACGTTTACGCTCAAAAAAATAATATTGTCTTTATCATTGTACTTTTCAACATCAGCAACTTTGTTGTATAGTGCTCGTGTCGCGTCAAAATCGTCTTTGCTCATATTTTCTGTCAGTTCCCTTTTGTCACCCTTTTTTGCGTAGTGATAAAACCAGACTACCACATGAGGCTTACTTTTGATGTAGGAGTTAAAATACTTTTGGCTTGTTACATAGGTATACTGCCGGTTTGATTTTGCTTCAACCATACCAACCAGCCCGATAGTGAGCGCTATCGCACTCACAAGACACATTTTTTTCATACTATCTCCTTTTAGGTTTTTAAATTCGTATGTTTTTTTCATCTTCATCCTCCACAATACGGGGGTTTTTAAAATCTTCTAATTCTTTATGCAATACCGATTCTATAAAAAGCGAAACACGGTGTGCATATTTTTCTGGGTTATAAAAAAATGAATCAAAATGGCCACGCCCATTGGTAAGCCACAGCTGCTTGGGTGCTGCGACCGCATCGTAGACCCGTTTAACCGCAGCCACTGGTACTTTTTCATCATTTTTGCAGTGAATAAAAAAGCAGGGCACTCGAATTTGCTCTGCCAATTCGACCGGGTTCATATAGGTTGCCATAAGTCGTATATGGCGTGCATCCCATTTAATCGTAATACGCAACATTGCTTGCAAAAATGACTGCACATAGGGATGAAACATATGCTGTTCCAAAATAGCACGTCCTGGGAGATCAAACTCGTAACCGAATACTGAAAATTTTACTACGCGGTCAAGTGCGTACCGTATTAAATTTTCACTCGTATCATAGGGACAATCGAGAATCATACCATCAAAAAATTGGGAATTTGCTTGTGCACCAATAGCCGCAACTGAACCCATCGAAAATGCCCACACAAAAATAGGTTTATCTTTGGTACGTGCATCATTTTTCAAAAATTCACCCGCTGCGATTACGTCTAATACCTCATCACAACCGAGCGTTGAACATTGCCCTTCACACGCTTCGCCATGCCCTCTAAAATCGAAGGTTAAAAAATTGAATCTACCCCATGGAAATAGATTTCTAAAACAGGCAATATCATATTTATTACATAAAAAACCGTGGCATAACAGAATAGTAGCCTCAGCATTGTCAAAAGATATCAAAACACCGGGCCGCTCAATACGCTCTTCACTACCCTTTTTAAGCAATGGATGCAACACGACACGCTCGGTATGAGCCTGTGCCAGCTGCCGCTCCCGCTCCTCTAATGATTGCTTCCAGTCGGCATGCACGCAGGGCATCATACCACACAGTGCAACAAAGATTGCACCTGCTTTATAATAAACAGGCCTAGAAAACATACCCACTCCCCTGGTTGGGACACTCTTTTTCACTTCTTACCCTACCAGAACAGGTTTTCTAATTGCAATGATTTTAGATTTATTTAATGGCCTACTGGGCTGAAACGGATATTGTCAAATTCACGCGCAACCGCTTGTGAATAGCCAATTTCGACTAAGAATCGATCTGCATCTAAGGCTGCTTTTATACCATCACCTGCCGCCACACCGGCCTGGCGGTAGCGTGCATCTGCAACATCCCCTGCTGCAAACACCCCCGTAACCGATGTTTGCGTATGATCGCACAACAGTATATGACCGGTTTTCGAAAGTTCGAGCTGATCACCAAGCATCCATATATTAGGTATATGACCGATAGCGAGAAAGACGGCAAATATCGGTTCTTGTGTTACCACACCCGTTTTATTATCTCGTACTACAATACCAGTTACTCCCTGATCATCACCTACTATCTCTTGGATTGATACATTATAGCGCACGGTAATAGATGGATATTGCACCAAACGATCTTGCATACTTTGTGCCGCACGCATGGACTCACCACGTACCATGATAGTTATCGATTGCGCATATGGGGCGAGCTGAATTGCTTCTTCGATAGCAGAATCACCACCACCAACCACCACTACATTTTGTCCTTTGGTCAGAGAACCGTCACAGACTGCACAAGTACTTACCCCATTACCCCAGTAGGTTTCTTCTCCAGGAATTCCCAATTTTTTTGGCGTAGCACCCGTTGCAACAATCACTGAAAAAGCATAAAACTCTAGGCCTGAGTGCGTTTTTAAACGGTAGGGATATGTAGAAAAATCAGTCTCCACAACATCTTCCGGTATAAAATGAGTACCAAACGCTTCCGCTTGTGCCCATAACCGCCTGATAATTTCAGGTCCTTGAATAGATATCTCACCAGGCCAGTTTTCTACTAATGTTGTCTTCTTCAAGAGCCCTCCTGGCTCTGAGCCACTAAAACAGACCACCTGGCGCCCCGCTCTGCATCCATACACACAGGCCGTCAGTGCCGCAGGACCAGATCCGATTGCCGCAATGTCAATGATGTTTTTTTTATCCCGTGCGGCAGCAACGTCAAAATTGTGTTGTGCATGTTCCCGCTGATGAACACGATGTGACCACATTGATGTTGCTGCATACAAGCAACCCACCCCTAAAACACCTGCTATCAAATACTTATTCATACCAAAATCCTCATTATATAAAGACGCATATCAGCAAGTATAACGAAGAGCACCTCCATACTCAAATACCAAAAAATGTGCCGCTAAAAGTCGACATTTTTTTCATTTATGGGACAATACTCTGTACATATGGATAGACAGTATACGTAATACATATACAGATAGGATTTTTTATGTACCAGATTCGCCACCTTCGTTATGTGACATGTATGTGGATACTCTGCAACACATCATTTGTGCTTATTGCTGATGAAATGACACAACCAGTACAAACACCATCGCTATCATCTGAAGCTGGCGCTGCAAACACACTTGCAGAATTGCAAAAAGTAAGGGAATCTGCAACCGGTACATATCTTAAAGTCAGAGATCTTATTTCTCACACTATTTTTGTAACTAAAAAGTTTGGTGGAAAACTAGAAAAGCGCGATGAAATTATTCAACAATTAGTTGATGCTCGTAATGCATTTGAGTCTTTTGTGCAAATAAAATCACGTTCCATCCAACAATATACCCAACAAAATCCTGCGACTATTCCTGCCGAGGCATATCAAGAAATATATGGCATACATGACGCGTTGTTACAAGAAACCCTTAAGCTCTTACACAATTTGAAAGAATATGTTGCAAGTGGTTTTAAACAAACATTTGATTTTGGTTTTTTAATAACCAAAGGAGACTTACTTATCAATGAGCAAGTAACAGCAGGCCAAGTTCTCCTACGCTGCGCTGAAATTATAAACACCATTGAAGCTTTAAAGGAAGCAAGTGATGAAATTGGTCTTACCCGCTGGAATAAAATCTGTCAGGCAATCGAAAAATACGTAAGAAGACCGTGTGTGGATTATCACATTGCCGAAGCTGCTCTTATTATTCCTTTTCTAACAGCATCAGGACTATACATATACTGGACCTCTAATTGTGATGGAGTAGACACGCCTCGGGAAAAAGATATACGCAATCAGGCGAAAAAAAGCTCTCATCAATTGGATAGTACCGACCCAAATCCCCAAATTGTATCAGACCCCATATCTAATAAAATCACATCGAAACATTGGTTTACTGAATTTTTGCAAAAATGGCTCGGTGTGGTACCAGCCTTTGAATCGGGTCGTTATACTCTCGAGGGTGCTACTGATGAGCAAAAAACTTTTTGGAACCAAGGCGTAGCCAATTTACAAAACTACTTAGCTACACAAAATCCCATATCGGTTCTGATTCAAAGTGGATGCACGTTACTTTTTACTAATTATTTTCTCGCTAGAATATTGCCTGCAACAAAACTTTCGATACAAAATTGGTGGCAACAATCGCTTGGTGGTGTTTATGCGCAAACACAAACTTTCGGTATTTGGGAAATGCCTGCAGAAATCAAGTACGAACATGTTATCGGTCTTGATCATATAAAAATGAGGCTTGCTCCTGCCCTTGCTTATGCTTCCAACCCAAAGGAATACAAAAACCTTGGTGATAAAATTGCCACAAATTATATTTTTTATGGTCCAAAACGAACTGGTAAATCACACTTTGCAAAAGCATTGGCCGGTGAAATGCAATTCAAAAACCCTGACATGAAAATACTCAATATTCCTTGTGCATTATTCAGCAAAAATGGTGTACAAGAAACAATCGATATGATTCGCAGTTATGCACCATGCATTGCATTTATTGATGAAGTTGATATCGCCGGATTTAGCCGCAGTTTAGACCGTGAAACGACTGGTAAATTGCTGCAAGCACTTGGTGATGGCAACATAAGCCCATCCCCTGATAGACCAGTATTCCTCATCTTTGCAACTAATAAATATGAGTCGATCGACAATAGTCTTAACTCTCTCGGTAGATTTGGTGCACCAATCCTCTTTACGGTGCCTTCCTTCTTTGATCGATGTAAATTTATAGAAGTAATGCTTATGGCAACGGGACATAACCCAAATAGTATTGATATTCAAAAAATCGCAGCCAAAACCGAAGGTGAGTCATTCGAGAACATTAAATATTGCATATCAAATGCGACACTCATCGCAAGTCTTGATAATATCGAACTTTCAACCGAACTTATTTTGATTGTCATGAATCAGATTCTCTATGGTCTGTACCCAGACCTTCCGTATGAGTTGCATCCTGAAACACTTCGTATACTTGCTGTCAATTTAGCAGGTACAGCCCTGACAACCTTACTCACCGAATCGAATGAAATGCTTGATACAGTGAGCATATGTAAACGTCAATTACAGATCACCGAAGAAGAGTTTTCTGGATTTACCGGCAAACCGTCAATGAAACAACCAAGATATGAATATGGTGCACTTTTGACACGCCGTGCAACTATAACCGAAGAAATGATGGGACCTGTGCTAAGCAAATCATGTCTCATGCGCTTGGTTGCAGGCAATGTCGCTGAAGAGATTATCTTTGGTCAATGCACTAACTCGTGTAATACGAGATCTATGTGCAAGGCATATGATCTTGCACTTTCTTATGCAAGTGAGGGTGGTGTCGCCTATTATCTCAATAATTATTTACCAAATGAAGCTAAACTCAGATATTATGAAAAAGCAAATACACTCATCGAAAGCTGCAAAGCAGAAGTACGTACATTACTGACTGAGCATCGTAAAGCACTCGATGTTACAGTGCGCGCGCTACAAATGTTCGGCACTCTCCCTGATGATTTTGTCATAGCAATTCAAGAAAATCCTGACGAGATCAACGCACGCCTTGATGAATTCGAGCGGCAACAAAAAGAGATGTATGAAAAAATGATGCTCGCACAACAACCGGCAGTGTAACGATAATAAAAGGGGACCAAATTGGTCCCCTCATACTTTGTCTATAGATTTGACACGCTCTTCATATCGTCCTTTTTTAGGCACTGCAGAAAACCATGCCATAATCAGTGCTATTGTATCTGATTCGGTCACATAATCGGCGGGAATCACCAGTATATTTGCATGATCTTCTTCTTTTGCACGGCGTGCTATTTCAGGATTCCAGGCCAAAGCAGCATAAATACCACAATACCGGTTGGCGACAATAGACATGCCCACGCCAGTACCACAAAGCAATATTCCTGCTTTGCTTGTGCCATCAAGCATGGCCTCAACCACAGCATGACCATAAATTGGGTAATCGGTACGTTCACTATTATATGTGCCACAATCATGCCACGTTATAGTTTTCATCTGTTCTTGAATGTGTTGTTTGAGTACATAACCACGATGATCGGCCCCGATTGCTATCTTCATACTATTTTTTCACTTTTTATGACTGTTGTGCTGATATAGATTCCGGTGCTTGTTCAATTTTCTCTGTCTCCTGTTGTCCTTGTGGACAATGGATCAATGCTGATGGTATTTGCCATTCAAGAAGCACCTCTTTATTCACCGCACGTATTACTAGTGTCACCGTTTGTGTTGATGCATCAAGAATACACCGATCCTCAAGATCTTTAGCATCAAAAAGCACTCGATATGCTGTTTTAAAGCGGGTATTATGTTTGCCAAAAAAGTAGGCATATTCATGAGGCAGATCGGTCTGTTTTACATCGGTCGGTATGATAATAGTGGTATCATTGATCTTTAAAAACAGATGCCATTCACTTTCAAGTTCTCCGAGTTTTACCTCGGCAAGGCTCAGGACATAAAAAGCAATAAAATTTTTTGCTTCTTCTAGTTGACGCTTGATTAAGATTTCTTCCTGTTCGGGAGACCCGCCGCGAGAGCGGCTATATATTTGTGCATAGGCGGTGCGTACTTCATCGTTGAGCCACAACGCAACAAAATGGGCAAGTGTATCAAACTGATCATACACAGTCTCTGCACGAATATATGACACAACTTGATCCCGATTTGTTGGTATTGTAATATTTTGTTTAAACGATTTTTTACCCCAATCGATAATGGTGCTGCATCCACTCAACAAGAACATTGCACTGATACACACTATTTTTTTCAGCATCTTTTAATCCACACGGTCGTTTACATATCTTTTGCATTACTAGTATCCTAAAGAAAACGATCTCGCTTTACAAGCAGGGGTGCATAGATGAATCCCATTTCTCGCATGATAGCATGGCGCTATCTGACCACATCAATGTACGAGCAATCACTCTCTCTCATGACTATCATCAGCTTTCTTGGTATTTTTATCGGTTCCTGTGCACTTGCACTCGTCAGCGCCATCATGCATGGCTTTGATGTTGAAACACGCAAACAGATCCAAGGCATCAATCCGCAAGCGCTCATTCACAGCGGTGAACCACTGGATGTTGAAAAAATCAATGCAGTCCTCGCTGAAGAATTTCCCGCGATCCGTGCCACCTCACCGGTGAGCACTGCGTTTGGTCTTGCACAGCCTGAGCATGATCAGACTGCAAATCCTGCCGTTATTATGATCGAGGCGATCGATCCGCACACTATCCCACAGGTCACTACATTGGCTGAAAAAATAGTCGATGCATCACTTAACGCGCTCGATACACCGGACACAGTTATCATAGGCTCATCGCTCGCGCAAGAGCTTGACGTCGCAACCGGTGATACAATGACGCTTCTATACCCCGCCTCGCAACAACCGCAAGGCAAAAAATTGCTTTTTAATGCACGTACTGTGAGGATTGGTGGCTTTATCAAAACCGGCTACGAAGATATTGATGGAAAATTGGTGCTCTGTGCATTCGCCCTGTTCGACGAACTATTCCCTGATATTGAGGTACAAGAATTATATCTCCGTTTTGCACCAGACACCGTGATTTCACTTCAAATTGTTGCGTTACAAAATCGACTAAAACTGGACGTCTACACCTGGCAAGATCTGTATCCTGCGATGCTCGCAGCACTGAGTCTTGAAGAATATGTCTATTTTTTGGTTATTGCATTGATAACGCTTGTTGCAAGCATGAATGTGCTTTCACTCCTGTTTATGCACATCCTGAACAAAAGGACCGATATTGCGCTGCTTAAAGCGATTGGTCTTGGAACCCGTGCGATTATGCAGATATTTATGTACATGGGGCTCGGTATTGCACTCGCCGCGACAATCCTCGGCATTACTTGCGCAACATTCATGAGCTTTTGTATCGATCATTATAAACTGTTCCCGCTGCCCGACGCCTATTACGTTTCCCACGTACCTGCACATATGACCGTATCGATATTATGTTGGGTACTCGTGATGGTAATTTGCATGAGCATCTGCGCAATTTTCATCCCGCTGCGCCAATTGCGTACACTTTCACCGGCAACTATTTTGCGTTTTGAAAGATGATTGCTATCCAGCAATCAATAGATTGGGCAGAAACTTAACAATGTTGCACCGTTGAGTAAGCACTCTTTATCATGCTCATCTTCGACCTGCTTTTCGTACACTAAAATACCATGATTATCGTGAGGCATAGGGATTACGCAGCAATTGACATCGTGCAAACCGAGCTGTTCTGCGATATGCACCGCGGTATCCTCGAGTGGTTCTTGATGACGGTGACAGCTATGGCGTTGAAATGAACGGACCGCATTGTTAAAGTTGGCTTTACACATAAAGTCACTAAAATCGAGGGGACAACTCCAAATATCTTTGTCGAACTGCTCCTGCGTGCAATAACCGGCGACACCTTTCATGCAATCATAATCGGGATTATCCACAAAATAGGCAGCACGTGGGATATCAAAGCACTCCTTTTGACAGAGTTCATGGAGCACAAATTCTGCAATGTTATGATTATTTTTTACACCTGCCATTTTACGAGGCAGGCTGTGTAACCGTTGGAGCATGTTATTATTGCCCTGCCAAGAATATATGGTTTTCATACGACTCCTTTTTTTGACGTAAGCACTTCACTACTTTTTTAACGTCATCATACCTTCTTGGGGTCACCTTACTCCAGAGTATCCATAACTGCAAGTCATCAATAAATCGGGATCGGGCAGCGAATTAAAGCATCTAAGCTGCAAAAATAAGTATCCGCACACAAAAATTGCTATGTATCTCAATAAAAGGTAGTATGGTAAACTCATTAACCAAATGTAACGCCATGTGTTTTATTCCCGCATTGCTCTGGATGTTCCTTCTTAGTGGTTGCGGTCACCATTTTAACAACAGCAGGAGCCCGCTCCGCAAGCCGACCTATCATGTTCCTACTCTTGTTATCTCGGACGCAGAATCATCAGTACCCTATGCACGCACGAGCAACTACTACAAGAGGTATCCGATATTTACTGCATTTGATCAGCAGTTTTTTACCGAACACTTGTTGCCTTGTGAAGGTATTTATAGTTCTAACGGAACGCATGAACACATTGCACATGAGTATATCGATCAGACAATGCATCAAATACTCGCAGCGGTACGTGCTCACGAACATACATTCCCTGGATGTACTATCATACGTGATGCAAATTTTAATTATAGCACCGGGTGTGGTTTATTAATTCTTAAATGTAATCAGTATCCTTTCGTTATAAAACTGTTCAAAGAGAACGCGGAAAGCTTCATTCAACCGTTTAGTAAGGGATTCGAACCATCAACCTTCTTTTTTATGGCAGGTGGATCAAATAGACACATTGCTGGTCTCTCACGCATTCCCAATCGTGAATATCTACTCTCGCGACTTGAAAACAATCCGCTCTGGCAAGGGCGCATCAGCATACCGCGCAAATGGTATTGGGTTCCTGATCCAATAGAATGGCTTACTATTGATGGTTATTTTGTCGATAGTACATGTCACATTCAAACTAAAATTCCCTCAATGTATGCGATAATCGCCGATTATGTGGAGAGTGATGTTCCTTGTTGTCTTTCGACCGATACACAAAAGAAGCTTATCATCAGCCTTGCCCTTGCATGCGCTTCGCGTCTTGATCCGCACATAAAAAATTTTATAATTCAGCAAAAAGATGCTACAATAACGCCTCTGATTACTATCATCGATACGGAAGATCATCGCTGCATGACCGGTATCAGCGAACCAGTGCCTTTTGAAACCTATTTTGAGTGGTACACGCTTCTTACGGCAAAATTCATAAAAGATGCATTATTTACCACTAAAAAAGACTCTTTCCTTGATGAATTTTATCTTTCATAGATCTCTTGTTCAATGCGTTTAAGTTGCATGTCAAAATCTTTGTTTTCACGCGCATGCTCTTCAATTTTACATACCCCATGTTTCACAGTGGCGTGATTGATGCTACCCAAATATGCACCGATATCACGCAGCGATTTGTGGGCATATTTATTCATTAAAAACATGCACAATTGTCGTGCAAAAACAAGCTCTTTATTACGATTTTTAAGCCGCAGATCTTTCAGATCATACTTATAATATTTTTGGACGCACTTTAAAATACGCTCTATGTCGGCAGCGTTATCCGGATCGGTCGACCCGACATGGGCCCCATCCATTGTTCTGAAAAATACCGCCTGAGCTAATTCCAGAGTCACTTCCTGTTTTGTAAGCGATGCAAAAGCAAAAACCCGAATCAATGCACCTTCGAGCTCACGAATATTTGAAGTCACATGCGATGCGATAAAATCGGCAACCTCATCAGAAAGCACTGCACTCTGCAAGCCTGCCTTTTTCTTTAAAATGGCCACTTTTGTCTCGTGACTCGGCATATAAACATCGGTCACCAAACCCCATGCGAGACGTGACCTAAGCCGCTCGGCGATCCCTTCCATATTTTGCGGAAACGTATCACTTGAAAATACTATTTGTTTTTGCGCATCGTAGAGCAAATTAAAAATCTGAAAAAATGCCTCCTGCGTCTGCTCTTTGTGTGCCATAAACTGAATATCATCAATCAATAAAATATCGGCCGCCTGATATTTTGATTGGAACGTGTGTATTGTGTCAAACCGAATGGCATTAATAAATTCCTGCACAAAACGATCAGCAGATTGATACATAATAGAAGCACGACTATGTTGCATCTTCACTTTATTTGCAATTGCATGCAATAAATGCGTTTTGCCGAGACCAGATCTGCCATATATAAAAAGTGGGTTATATATTTGCCCCGGTTTTTCGGTCACTGCATAGGCTGCTGCATAGGCGAGAGAATTATTTTGTGCTACCACAAAATTTTCAAACACATAGTTCGGATTTATCGCAATAGAAAAACGTGTTTTATGGTCATTCTTATGCGTTGTGATGCTATTTTTGGTTTTTTGAAGCACATGCGCAGGAATAATTTTAGCATCTGAAACCATTGGTACATAGTTTTTTCCTTCCGTGACCGTTGTAAACATAAGTGTAAGATGGTCAACATGAAAGAGGCGCAATAAATGAACTTCTAATAATGTTTTATAATGTTCCTGAACCCATGCACTGATAAAATCATTGGGAGCAAAAATCGTCACAGTATTGCGTACAGGATCCCATTTTTGTATAGAAATCGCTTTGAACCACGTTTCTATAACGCGGCTCCCCACTTCTTCCCGTGCAATTGATAAAAATTGCTGCCAAATCTCATCTATCATGCTCTTCTTCCACAATAATACATACTTGCCTTTTAGAGTATCAGTGATATGCACAAATCAACATGATTATAGAGGAAAAGTCTACTACAGGTATACATTCAGGCAATAGGCGTGAATCCCCGATGCTATGCCAGCCGCAAGAATTTTTTGATATTGACGCGTACGCAATCTTTTTGCCTCATCGACGTTCGTCAAAAAACCCAATTCAATCAGAGCCGTTGGGGTGCAAGATCCCACCAAAATTTGAGATACCGCTGTTTTGACACCCCGCGTTCTGCACCCAACTTTGTATCGTGCACATACTTCAAGCACACTCTTTTCAAGCGCCGCTGCTAATTTTTTGCTGTACACAAGCCGCTGTTTCATGAGCTCTTTGCAGATCATATACCATGATGCATCGATCCCCTGATGCTCATGCATATACTGTGGATCTAAAAAAAAAAATTCGATACCAGATGCTTCAAAATTTGGTGACGAGTTCGCATGGAGCGACACCATGAGATCCGCATGTGAGGCTCGTGCCATCTGTGTGCGCACATCAAGTGCAACATCACGATCATCGATACGCGATAAAAAAACGGTGTACCCTTCGTGCGTCAGACATGTCTGCACATCTCGCGCTACCGCTAAACAGATATCTTTTTCAGTAGTGCCCTCATCATCTATGGCACCACTATCAAGACCACCATGCCCCGGATCGAGCACAATAATCGGTTTATGATCTAATGATACAGTACGAATAATCGGACTGTGTTGTTTCTTAAGCAGTTGCATGAGCGAGCGATTATAGACATTAAATGCAATACCCTTTTCATGCTGTATCGACTCTATATATTTGTAAGAAATCACACACTGCTCAGGTTTGTAGGCGAAACGAAACACAATAGTATGCGGTTTTGTATTTTCTATGGTCAAGCGGTACCCATATTTATTGGTGTCACCATTGATCGTTTTTACCATAGTTTTACACTCAGCATCATTTATGAGTGCATTCTGCACCGTAAAACACCGTTCTTCGACACCATTATGCATCCGCGTTGATTCTTCGACCTCACCCACCTTGATGCCCGTGGCATATACAATGCAATTGCCCAGTTCTACATAATCGGCAGTCGGCGCATGATGATGACACACTTTTTTAATGACCACCTGGCCACTTGCACGCCAGACACACAACATGCTTACAAATGCCAGCGCGAGTAAAAGCCAGCCTTGCACACGGATACTCATTGGAACCTCCATCTCCCCATTCATTACCAACTTTAATCATTCAATTAACAATTTGTCAATTGAATGATTAGTAAACAATAATCAAATATGTAAAATAGAGAAATTATCTAACCCGTTCATACGCACAATAGGCAAGCCGGTTCGATTTTTCCCACGCGCGGAGAAAATCTTCCAGCGCATATTTACGCACCGAACTCCGATCATAGGCACATGCTGGGTCGTGACAAATAACACTCTGTGTTACCGCATCGTAGCCAATAATCACCAACAAGTGGCCGTCATTATATGCTTTTGGTGCCCCACGCAGGCTGCCGCGCACGCTTACCGCTACCGGCATGCCTTTGGTGAGCATGCCATAGAGCTGCCGGAACGAATGCAAGCGAACCACGCGCCACCAGTGTGAGCCTTCGCATAATTCAAACGCCTGAGCCATATTAAAGGGCCAGCTGCCATAACTATCAAGCCCCCTATCAAACACCGCATGGGCTAGCGCATGCATGTTACACCGCTCTTGTGCGATGTATTCGATTAATATAGCGCACGATGTTGGTGAACAGAGCCTCTGTTTTTCGGGATGTTTGAGCGCAAATTGTGATTTACGGGGCACTTTTTTGATTTTTACCGAAGCAAGCTCTTTATAATCGTCTGGATTTTCTGCTTCAAAGTTGGCCATATCTGAATAGGCAACGGTAATCGCATGGATCATATTGAGATTGGCACCATTGTGTGCCACAATTTTAATTCTAAAACCGCTCATCTTTTTGCCCACGCATGCTTCAAAACGTACGTGATGATGCTGTGCAATAGTATCAGGAGTACTCAGGTATGAACACTGCAGTGAAGCCCCCCATGCCATCATTTTATGCCATGAGCTCCACTGACCTGATTGCGCATCCTTGCCTTGGACCCAAAATATAAAATCACCCCGCGATGGACGGTATGCATTCCAGGATATAACGAGCTGCGTAAATGGTGATGTCTGCTTTTTTTCTACCATGATTTCTTTGGCACCATGCATATCGTGCAGCTCTTCATGTGTCGAAAATTCTTTGGTGTACACCCAGGTCCACCTACTTAATGCCTGCAAGGGCAAGCAGGTGCAGAACAATAATAGATACACAAAAAAATAGCTTAGTACCTTCATTCTACTCTCCCACGTCCCATCCTACTTTCATAATAACATTTCTATTTGTCAATATTCAAATAGAAAACCTGATATCAGATAATTGTAGCGATTTTTGCACGATTGAACCTATACTAGCCGTACGGATATACCGTACGTATATAAAGAGAGGGTTATGAAAAAAAGAGCGTTGCAAATCTTCATCATTTACGTGAGCTTTTGTGTCACATTGTGCGTTGCACAGGCCCGTCGGGGCGTGATACAGGTCGCCATTGCAGATCTTTTTGGTAATATACCGCAGAACACGTCAGTGTCTGAACCGAGTCCTTTGTATACCGAAACTGGTACTTGCCCCCGTGTGCATCAAGCACTTTTTAATGAGATAGTCACCATTGTTGGTGAAACAAAAACTCATTACCAGATTGATATTACGACTGCCTATTTTATTACTGCAGACAGTAAAAAGCCATACGCCCGTTATTGGATCTCTAAACAACATTGCGCGCTGATCACGCCTGAAATGGCACCGTATATACCAGAACCCATAACATATAAAAATGCTGATTCCCTAAATCACAAAGATATCATCACACTTACCGAGCCCTGGCGGGATCCAAAAAACCATGTCACTTATTCAGTTGGTACTCGATTTAAAGAGATAGCGGCAAAATCGACCGATGACTATTGGGTAATCATTATCTATGATCATGCAAAAAAAACACCAATCTACCACCAATTGCCCCGTCTCTATGGTACTACGACGATACCGCGTACACCGCACAAAAAAAGAACCGCTATGATACAACTCATCCGTTCCTGGATTAAAGGAGCGCGGAACAAATCTATTCCCTACGTGTGGGGTGGGTGCAGTTATACAAGACCATACAAAGGTAAGTTCATAAAAAAATCTGATTGCCTGTGCAGTTGGTATGCATATCCGCACATGCACTGCACGCCGCACACCGGTTTTGACTGTGCTGGAGTCATGCTCCGTGCGGCACAAATCGTGGGCATACCATTATTTTGCAAAAACAGTTACACAATGGCCCATACATTAACACCACTTTCACGCTATGAAGATCTACAGATCGGTGATATTCTCTGGATCCCTGGTCATGTCATGCTCATTGCCAATCTTGAGTGTAATACACTGATTGAAGCGCGCGGCTATCCACATGGTTATGGTAAACTCCAAGAAATTCCACTCGCTGAAGAATTTAAGAATATTGATACGTATCGCACACTCTATGAACACATGACCGCACATAAACCACTCATACGTCTCAATAAAAAGGGATGCGTTATGGCAACGATCCCCGATTACAAAATAGTGCGCCTATGGTAAACGTGTCGAAAGCGGTTTTACCAGCATACACTGACGCGCAATAAAAGAAATGAGCTGCATAGTGACCAAATCATGATACCAACGGTTGACCAATGACATATCGATGCGCTCAAGTCGCTGTTTGAGGAGTTGCACTTTGGTAGTGGCATGTGTCATTGCATGCATAAATAATGGCCTAAAATAATGGTGCCCTTCCATTTCAGCTGGTTCCAACCTGTTAACTGTCAGCACAATCTGCAGATAAATATCCATCAGAGACCAGAGTATTCCACTACATTCAGACTCAGAGTTTTTGTACAGTTGGTATAGTCGCAATGACCACCATGGATGTGGTTGCTCTATTTTGCGCGTAATCTGTGCATAAATATCTTGTAGTTTTTTCATCTGGGTCTCCAAATTGCGAAAATCTGCACGTAATCCAAATGCTTCGAGTAATTTGACCTGTACTTCATTATCCGACCAGAGTGCATAGGCATATGGCTGATAGAGAACAAGACCGTGTAGTGAATCTCGCACCGTCAAACCAAGCTGCTGCCAAATATCTGCCAATTGCGCTTCTTTTGATGGCTCTATAAAACGCCCAACCTTATCCACCCATCGCACATACCAGGGATATTGTTGCATCACGCGTGCTTGCAATGCTTGGTAATCGGCTTCCTTGCGACTTGTATTACACAGCAAACGGGCCTCTTCCATGACCTGCGATCCGAGCAGCATATAATCGGCCATTGTGGCATGCAGCTCACATGCAATGCTCGCTATGCAAAGGAATAGCGTGATGACTATCATTGCGCCTCCGTTGAGCGGCAACTGCCTAAGATATAGGTATTAAATAAACTAAATTGCATATTACGATACCAACGTTCGGGCGTACTGACCCACTGTGCACGTTCTGTGTTAATAATATTAATTGCTTTATCTATGTCTTTTATTATTTGCTCTTTTCGTTCCCGTAGAGGTACTTTCACTTTTTCTAGATTCTGCCTGTATGTTCCAACCATTTCATATGCTTTCTCTGGCTTTAAAGCTCCCGATGGCTCAGGAATTGAGGCCTGAATGTTACTGATTTTTGATTTATAGTCATTTAAAATTGTGATTGCATTATCTATATTTCTCTCAATTTGCACTTTAAATGATGGACTATCTTTGTAGCGTTCCTCATTAGTATCATTGATAACAAAATGTAGAGTATTTATGAGTCCCAGTAAATCTGTTGTTAATGGTGCTAATTTATTTTGGATATCAGTAGAAAAGTTTTCTGTTACATATTTTTGAACTTTGGAAAGTTCGTCTACAATTTTAGGATATATAGCCTTTGCATATGTAAACATAGGCTTACGTAATATCAAATTATTAAATGTATTAAGCAACCATGGTGTTTCATACGCATAATATTGTCGCGCTAAATCCTCTTTATCTGCTTCTAACTGTTTGCAAATTTCTGTATTTTTTACTTTTTGAGCTCCCGCATACAAGCTATTAACAAGCATGAATCTGTAATAGGTCTCACGAAACCATGAACGAATATTAAATGCTTGTAATGGCGATACGCCGAGCAGTACTAAAGATATCAGATATGAACGCAAGAACTTTTTCATGGTACCTCCTTTTTTACCAATCATTGCTTATACAATACTCGATCTACAGAGGCAATTGCAAGATAGTATGCATAATATACTTGTGCGCATGCTGTTTCAGCACATGACAAGCTCACGGCGATAGCGTGCAAGCTCAGTGGTGTTACCGATAAGCATAAATCCACGAAGTGCACCACCCTCATACACCAACTGATGGTACCAGCCGGGTCCTTCAACTTCTCTTATCTGCATACCGGTTACATATTGAGGCACACCCGTTATCGCTACTTTGATACCGAAAAAACTAGATGCTGCAATCATCACTGCGCCCGAATACAGTTTTTCGATACCACACATACCGTATGCAGCATATGACCCTTGTTGCATCGCATCAGACCATAATGCATTTGGTACGTATTCACCACTGACACGATCATACACCATGCAACAATCACCGGCGGCATAGACTGCAGAAATCGATGTACACATATGCGCATCAATGTTGCAATAACCATTCACTGTTTTTATTTCATCAGGCAACCATGCAGTATTTGGTTCCGCACCAATTGCACACACGACCAGATCTGTCGGCAACGATAGACCATTTGCTGTATGCAATGCTGTAATGCGATCACCATCCGTTTCATAACCAGTGATAATATCTTGAGTGATAAGGTCAACATTATGCGCACTCATATGCGCTGCAATAACCGCAGCGACTTTTTCATTAATAAGTGCCGGTAATACATGCGCTGATCGTTCGACTACCATTACTGCAAGACCCCGTGCGCGCAAACCATCTGCTGCTTCAAGCCCAGTCAGCCCCGCACCAATAACAATCGCGCGGCACGGTTTATCTGTTTTGATGTGATCAAGTATCTTAAGCAAGTCATTTTTATAATAAAAACTAAACAAGTTGTTTAATTGCGCATCTTTAAAAAGCGGTAGCATGCGTGGTTTTTTACCAACCGCGATGCAGAGAGCATCATACTGAAACCGCCGACCATCGGCACATAACACAGATTTATTTTTATAATCGAGTGCAACAACCTGCGCAGAGCGTACAAATGTGATATTTTTTTCCGCAAGCACCGATTCGGTACAAAAATCAAGCGCGCTGATTTCTTTATCACCAATCAATGCATCTGCCATAAAACATTTATTGTACGGAAGCACAGGCTCGGCAGTCAGCACTGTTATGTTGGCATCTTGATCGAGCATGCGTAACCGCAAGGCACACCCAATACCAGCTGCAGATGCACCAATGATAAGATAGCTTTTGTTCACGCTAACTATTCTGTGTAACTACAGCAAAGCGGCTTTTATGAAGTGTCCATGGTGTATAAGAACCACTATCATTATTATGACACCACGTTGCAGCAACATTCATGGTAGAAAATTTATAATCTGATGCCTGAACTACTGCAGTCGCAAAAATCAAAATCCCCGCTAACCTAACCATCATCTGTAACCCTTCTGGGTATTTGTTTTAAAATTCTTGCCTTGGTTGATTCGCTACATGCTTGTGTTATCTTTTTGGTATTCATCGGTTCTTGAAGAATAAGAACTCGAAACTGAGCTTGAAGCCGATACCGATACTCTTCGGGTACTTTAATAGAATCATTCTCTGCTGTTGCTACAAACTCTAGAGCTTCCATGGTAGCCATTGTATTTTAATATCCTCACTTGAGAAACTGGCCTGCCATGCAAAGCCCGTCGTGTATTGCCCTTGAAATCTATCACCACATATATCTTTTTTAGTACTATGCCTAGTAGATAGTATAGATAATGATAGGAAATGCAAATGAAGAATAAAATTATATTGTTTTTATTAGTTATGCATGTACAAAGTTTATACCCAACAAGCATGGATATAAGAGTCGACAATAACACCGAATATCCTTGGGATAAAAATGAAGTCCGCATAGTCTTTACTGTTGAAGCAACAAATATAGCAAGACTGACTCCAGTCAAAGAAGAAATGAGATTTGAAAGAGGGATCTATTCTTTTTCCAAAATAATATTAGATTTACGTATCAAAATTGATAGTACAGCATATAATTTGACCATTCATTTAGACAAAACCACTCGCACACCCAGCCGTCCTTATACAGAAGATGGGCGCCAATTCCAATTTCATGCAGATTGGAAATTAATTACCAAACTTGCAAAATTGTTAGAAGAAATTGATTCTTCAATTTTTCCTAACACACCATCCTACCCTTCTTCCGCGCATATTATTGTTGAATCTGTTGAAACAAGTCGTCAATTCGTAAATTTATATAAAATTCTCATCGAGGTTATAAAACAATCTTACATAGAAGGTTCACGCAAATGGCCATTTGTACAAGCAGGGGGACAGCCTGATGCGCTTTGGATTAAGGATATACAATTTGATTGGTATACATGGTTTAAGAGAAATTTTTATAACATTATAATGCGGAAAACAAACGTAAAAATTACCAAAAACACAAGCCCGCACCTCGCAAATGAAAAACTGCTAGGCATAGATGAGTTACTGAAAATTAACAGTAAAAATATTATAAACGGTGAACTGCAAAATGTGTTTTAACTCATGTAGATAATATACCCAATGGATCTTGACTGTGATCGCTCTTCTCGGACCATTTGTCCATATCAATTCACTAACAAAGATGGTCATGCTCATCTCCGCTTTTACTCAGCATGACCTCCACACTCCGTTATATCGAGCTTCGCCGGGTGCAGACTCACGCTTCGCTTCAGTTATCAAATATCGATCTTGCTCTTATTCTTAAGTGATGGCACCAGCCATAGTAAGCGAGTGAAGCGCATGTCCACCGTAGCTCATAGAGCGTAGGAGGAAGACATGAAGGCTGGTGCGCCCGACAGGATTTGAACCTGCGACCTACAGATTAGGAATCTGCCGCTCTATCCATCTGAGCTACGGGCACAAGTTCACTGTTAATGTCATCGTGGCACTATTACATGTCCTTTTTGAGTTTCTAACTTCGTAACTGGATCATCAGCACTGTTCGACCAATGATAATCCCATGATTCACCTTCTTCACACAAGGACATACCACTGTTACCAAAACGATTTACTGAAGAACCCTTGATGGAAAGCTTGGTAGGAGCAATGACTTTATCTGTTTCATAGGTAATATCACCATCTGAGAGATTAACTTCTATATCAGTATCACGAGGAATTGTTATATGGTACTCAGCAGGTTCTTGCACTATGAGGGCTATTCTATTTCCGCCCCGTATTTTATCCTGTCTTTCAGATTTAAAACAACGGCTATAATCTGTCACCACCGTATCATCACGCCACGGAACCCATATCCATCCATAGTCCCTGAACTCTTCTTCTCGTGAACCACTTTCTAGTTTTTCCACCACTAATTTCTTGAGTAAAGCACGTATCACAACTTTATTTGAGTCATGACGCGCGACAACAACTTTCATTTTTGGGTATCCGTCAGAATATATATTGCCGTTCCATTTGCGATGGGATATACAGTCAGCATCATTTACTCTTACCAAACCTTTTGCCATCAGCGGATATGTAGTCATATACGTTTTGTTACCAGTTACTTCATCAACCGAAGTAGCTGTAGTTATAATCGGATCACCACAAATGATATAACCACAATTCCCAGCAACTATTATGAGATACAATGTATGTAAAGATACTCTATTCATCTTAAACTCCAGTAAAATACATAAAAAATCACATTACAAACCCACTCATCTATTTATCTCTTTTTTTATATTAATCCTTGAAAAAGCTGGCCCTGCCCTACTTCGCATAAAGCTTCGTAGGGTGCAAACCCATACTACGCTTATAATATAAATTTTACTTTTATATCAATCCGTTAAAAAATATGGCCTGCCATACGAAGCTGTGAAACAGCGTAGTATGGTGCGTCCGGTAGGATTCGAACCTACGACCTACAGATTAAGAGTCTGCTGCTCTACCAACTGAGCTACGAACGCACTATTTATTTTTTAATCTTTCCTTATAATAGCAGGGATACTCGCTAAACTTTGATATTTATCTAAAACTGGTTCTATAAATTCATTACTAGGAATTAATTTATAATAACTTTCTCCCAGTTTAAGTTCATATTGCTCACCCTCTTCATATAAAGAAGTTTTATGATATAAATCGCTTCTTTTTCGGTGTTGTTTGATCTTGTCGTAAACTTCATACCAAGTGGTTTTTTCGTTATACTTCAAGGTTATAGTGTTATCGTAGAACCTTATAGAAATCTGCTTTCCTTCTGCTCTCTCTATAGTAAGATCCACCTTGCTTATTGTTTTAAGATCTGTAGTAAACGCTTTCGCAAACATTTCCATGAAATTCATGAAATTAATGTTATTTTTAGTTATTTCACATCTTTCATTTTCAATAGTAACGAAATATCGTTCGTTTTTGTTATATGAAGTTTTTGTTGCACGATTGCTTTGAATTTTATTATACAATTCGGCAAAGGTGGTGCTTTTATCCCACTCAAGCACAAGGCTATTGCCATCCTGCATCACAAAATCAATCAACTTTTTGTCCGAACCAATCATTATGCTCGAACTCATCAATAGCATGACTGTTAACAAAACATAATTCATAAGACCTCGGTATATTAAAAAGGTGGTGCGCCCGGTAGGAGTCGAACCTACAACCAACGGATTCGAAGTCCGCTACTCTATCCAGTTGAGCTACGGGCGCTTTGTTTAAAAACTGATTTCAAAGATAGCTATATGTGTATCATAAAAACCCATGCTTGACCAGTTTTTTTTAATCAGTTGACCCATTGTAGAGATCCCGCTAGGCTGGAACAGAATTTCCACTGGAGGGATTAATATGGCCCACAAAAAAAACTCATTTGCGCATGACATCTTAATGATCGCATTACTTCTCTTTTTGGGTACTATTTTAGTCAATCGTATTAAGCGGTATATCAATCTGAACAAACATTCGGTCATTCATGAGCTTGATATTGATATTGCTGATATGATTACCCTGATTCAGCGCCATTTGGGCATCGTGCGCCAAACTATTAGTATGCTTGGCATCAATGATGCGCACACCAAACTGGCCCGCACGATCCGTTCGCTGACTAATCAATTACACGACCTGGAACGTAGCTATGCCCGCAACGCGCCAAGCCTCGCACTTCTCGGCCCGATTGGTACCGCATCGATCGTGCTGAAAGAGCAGGAAATCAAAGACAAACTCCATTATATCGCCCTCGGTATCAACGATGCAGCGGTCTCGCTTTTGAACAAAACTGCCCTCGGTCGGGATGAGCGTAAAACCATTACCCTCGAAGAGCTGGTAACCATCAACACCGCATTAACCAAAGAGCTCCGACATTCGGGGCATACACACCATACATAATTTATGTTCGCTGCGCGGCAATCAAAAATTCTTTATTGCCTGTCGCACCGAGGATAGGCGATTCCGTCACCCCGAGAATTGTACAACCACGTTGTATTAATGCCTGCCGTACCTGGGCGATAACCCGTTCATGGACGGCAGGATCTTTTATAATACCACCCTTGCCTACTTCATGCCGTTCTGATTCAAATTGTGGTTTGATTAAAATGATGATAGATGCTCGCGGTTTCATGCATGCAAACACTGCATCAAGTACTTTCAGTACTGAAATAAAAGAAAGATCGAGCGTCACCAGATCGACAAGCTCACCAAGTTTTGCCGGTGTGATATCGCGTAAATTAGTGCGTTCCATGACGATAACCCGTGAATCGGTGCGTATTTTTTCATGCACCTGCCCGTACCCAACATCGATACCAAACACTTTTTTCGCCCCTCGTTGCAGCAAGCAGTCAGCAAAGCCACCGGTCGAAAGGCCTGCATCTAACACCACCGCATCAATAACTGGGACACTAAAAGTATCAAGCGCATGGGCCAGTTTAAAACCGGCACGACTTACGTACAGCGGTTCTTCAGCTTTGCATAAAATTTGTACATCAGAGCGCAACTGAGTACCGGGCTTTGTTACCGGTACTCCATCGACTAATACCTCACCTCGCATGATCCAACTTTGAATAGTGCGCCGCGAATGAGTGGGAAACAGTGCCATCACCAGTTCATCGAGCCGTGCTTTTTTAACTGCCATGTTATAAAACAGGTCCTCTCAGTGCAATAAGCTCTTGCGTGAATGGTGTTATATGATACTTAAAAAGCCGCGACAATTTTGCTTCTTCTTCTAACAATACTGACATCGGTAGCACCACAAAAATATTATCCGAAAAACGGGCAACATTGTCTGAAATGAGCAACGTAAAAAATTTGCTTGAAACACCCGCACGCACCGCATTTCTAAATTCATCGAGTGTTTTGACCCGCAAACCATTAATTTCATTAATTGTTGTACCCGGCAATAAAAGACGCGTACGATGCGCCTGCGAATTACCAAAGACATGCGTGATGAGCAATACTGATTCCTGCTGATTACGGAGCTCGCCATATTTCAAAAGGCCCCCTGCGGCATCCTTAAGTGCTGCAATATGATTTTTGGTTAATTCCATAACGACCAAACCGCCAAAAATTTCATAATCGATATCTTCAAGCCCTGGGTACACGCGTCTTATGGCCCCTGCAGAGGAATAATCGAATTGAATACTCGCTTCAATACGCTTGCCATTACGATAAATAACCAAATTCACAATATCACCAATCGACAGGTAATTAACCAACTCAGAAATAGAAATTTTGTCTTCGCTCCATGGCACATTCATTTCACCAAACCTATCGACCGGCATACCATTAATTTCATAGATCATATCCCCCCGTTTGATACCCGCACGATCCATGTTACTATCGGGAAACACCTCAACAACATAACAACCACCGGGAGGTGGATTGCCGAGATATTCAACAAGTGCTTCAGTTGCACTTGAAAAAAAGACACCCCAAAATGGTTTTCGCAACAATTTAACCTTAAAAAGATCGGGCAAAATAATTTTGAGCGTATTAACTGGAATTGCATACCCAACATTTTGTGCCTCGGTAATCCCCGCAGCGTTGATGCCGATCACTTCGCCGCGAATATTCACCAGCGGACCACCGGAACTGCCCGGATTGATCGGCGCTGATATTTGGATCATATGCTGCTCACGACCACTAATAACACCCGTTGTACTTTTGAGCATCTGCTGCCCGAGTGGATAACCGAGCGCCATCACCTCATCAGAACGATAGACAGTATTTGAATCACCGAGCATGAGATATGGAATTTCACCAAGCTCTGCTTCTATTTTCTGTCGCGATTCCGGTGTCAATTGTAACAACGCAAGATCCCGCTCTGGGCTCACGCCGATTAATTCGACATCAAGAATCTCTTTGCCCAATGATGGAATTTGAACCCACAAGGAGTGCGCCTGATTTACTACATGTGCGTTCGTAATAATGTACCCATCTTTGCTAATAATAAACCCACTTCCCGCAGCAGAACCCTGGGCTGGTTGTGAATATGGCCTTAAAATATCAAGTGCCGAAATATGGGAAAAGACTTGCACTACTGTGTCTTGCACCATATCTTGCACCGGCCGCCAGAGTTGACTACTCGTCACCACCCGCTCAATGATCGCTGGCGTGATTTGTTCATCGGCAGACACCGGTACGGAAGCAGCAGAAAATAATGCTGCTTTTGTTTGATAATCAACTACCCGCTCTTCGAGCGCACGAATTTTTGCCATAAGATAGGTATATGAAGTGATACCAGCAATGAGCAGAGCACCACCAAGCATGGTGCCAAGCACACAATGGAAAATACGAGGATTATGCAGTTGCATACAAAAAACTCCTTTTTGAGATGATCGATATGATATATAATCACCTATAATAGCAAGCTCTTGAGATATAGCAAAATGGGAATGTACACACTCTGTTGTCAAAAGATCTGCAAGGACTTACATTAATAAGTATCATTTATTAATGTAAAATCCTTTCTCAGGAGCTTTCTCATGAGTACTGCCCCACACTCAGCAACCCTAGATACCATCGTTGCACTCTGCAAACGACGCGGCTTTGTCTATCCAACTGCCGATGTATATGGTGGGCTCAACGGGGTGTATGATTTTGGACATCTTGGTACTCTCATGAAAAGAAATATTAAACGAGCATGGCTTCAATCTCTTGATGCAAGCGGGCAGGAGATGTTGCAGTTTGATGGTGCTCTGCTCGGGCCAGAAGCGGTTTGGAAGGCATCGGGCCACATCGATAATTTTCATGATCCGATGATTGATTGCACATTCTGTAAAAAGCGCTTTCGTGCCGATGATATCGATATCACTAAGGCATGTCCTGCGTGTGGCACTAAAAATAGCTGGACCGAGGTGCGTGAATTCAACCTGATGTTCAAAACACAGCTCGGCGCCACAGTGGAACAAAGCTCGGTTGCCTATTTACGCCCCGAAACCGCTCAGACCATTTTTGCGAACTTTAAAAATATTATCACCACCAATCGCGTCAAAATTCCATTCGGGGTAGCTCAGATCGGTAAAGCGTTCCGGAATGAAATAACGCCAAAACAGTTTTTGTTTCGGGTCCGTGAATTTGAACAAATGGAACTTGAATTTTTCTGCAAACCGACCGAATCTGACAGTTTTTTTGATTATTGGACCGTACAACGAGCAGCATTTTTTACCACAATCGGCATAAATTCTGCGCATATTCGCATTCGTCCGCATGAAAAAGGTGAACTAGCCCATTATTCAAAACAATGCAACGATGTTGAATATGAATTCCCCTTTGGTTGGAAAGAGTTAGAAGGTGTTGCGCACCGCGGTAATTTCGACCTCACACAGCACAGCACTCATGCCAAAAAAGATCTTGCAGTATTTGATGAAGACACTCAAGAATCATACATGCCCCACGTAGTTGAATGCTCTATCGGCATCGGCCGATTATTTTTGGCACTGCTTTTTGATGCATATGCAGAGGATGTCGTTGAAGGCGAAACACGGGTTGTGCTCAAATTGCATCCCCGCATTGCACCGATTACTGCTGCAATATTACCACTCGTCAAAAAATTATCCGAACCGGCACACGCATTATATCTGGATCTTAAAAAACAGGGTTTTTCTATAGTTTTTGATGAAACCGGTTCGATTGGTAAGCGCTATCGTCGATGCGATGAAATCGGTACTCCCTGGTGCTTTACCTATGATTTTGAAAGTGAAACGACCCAAACGGTCACCGTGCGCAATCGAGATACTCTTGCACAGGAGCGGATCGCCACTGACCAGGTTGCAACATACCTCCGCACTATGCTAGACTCCAGTCTATAATCGTTTTTTAGGGTACTCGCATGGGCTGCGCACTCCGATCCTACGTTTCCCCCGGGCAATTGATCGTGTTATCGGTACTGGCCGCCATCGGCATGGGAGCTGCGGGGCTGTCACTCAGTTATGCGCAAAAACATCCCATAGATTTGATCGATCTTTTTTTTACTGCAACCTCGGCTGTGTGTGTAACTGGCTTGGCAACGGTCCCTTTTTCTGATTTTACTCCCTTTGGTCATACTATTTTGCTTATATTAATACAAATTGGTGGTCTCGGGCTTATTACGATTACCCTTTTTTTTATCTATCTACTCTTAAATGTGGGCCTTTCAGGAAGCGTCATTGCAAGTCAAATTCTTGAAATCGATTCATGGCGTGATGTCCGACGTACTACCATCATGATTATCGCATTTACTCTCTGCTGTGAACTACTCGGTACCGTAGCACTCTACGCACTTGTACACAAAACACACGGCGGCAGTGATGGTTTTTTCTTTGCGCTGTTTCATGCTGTTTCTGCATTTTGTAATGCGGGCATTGTGCTCCCTTCAGAGATAGTCACTCTCTATGGCACATCAACTTTTTTGTTGGCCATCATCGCGTTGCTCATGTGGTGCGGTGGTCTTGGTTTTTTTACCTGGTATGAAATTGGCAAAATGATTACACAGTGGATTCATGGGAAGCGGTTTCGCCTCTCACTCCATAGCAGTGTCACCATCAAGCTTTCATGCATACTCATCGGAGCTACCACGCTTATATATCTGCTTCTCGAACAACACCATTCATTAGCGAAAGATTCACTAGCGTATGCCACCTTTTTAGCATTGTTTCATGCCATTTCATTCAGAAGCGCTGGCTTTCTCATGGAGTCGACTATTGTAGCGCTCCAGCCCGCGACTATTTTACTGCTCTTTATTATCGCTTTCATCGGGTCAGGATCTGGATCAACCGGAAGCGGTATAAAGATCACTACGTTTGCCGTATTTTTAGCCACGATAAAATCAGCCATTGTGGGGCGCACTGAAGTTGAAATTGCGCATCGCACTATTCCCCATGACTTGGTGTATAAAGCAGTCGCCATTGTTGCACTCGGCATCGCCTGGATTCTTATGAGTACTTTTATTTTACTTATTACCGAACCGACCTATAGCTTTGGCGAACTCTTACTCGAATCAGTCAGCGCATTTTCATGTGTTTCCATCGATCTGATGCCATCTTTATCATGTATTGGCAAAATAGTACTCATGGCAAGCATGATCGCCGGACGTATTGGCCCCTTGACGATGCTCTTGAGTCTTAAAATACGAAAGCCAATCGACACCGTAGGATTTTCTTACCCGGAAGAACGGGTATTACTAGGATAATCTCGATTATATTAAGCAGGCATAGGAGTTTACATGAAATTTTGTGTTATTGGTCTTGGCAGATTCGGCCGTCAGGTAGCAACACTCTTGGCTGAGAACGGCATGGAAGTGCTTGCCATCGATAGTAATGAGGCGATCATAGCCTCGATCCGTGATCAGGTAACACAAGCAGTCTGCATGCGTGTCATCGATGATAAATCACTCAGAAGTGTTGGTGTCGATGAAATGGACACCGTTATTGTCGGCATGGGAGAAAACTTTGCACAATCTATTCTGATCACTGCACTGCTCAAAAAACGGCTCGGCATTCCCCGCGTTATTGCCCGCGCTATCAATGATATCCACAAGGAAATTCTCAAAATTGTCGGTGCTGATAAGGTCATTTTACCCGAGCAGGAAATTGGCATCAAAGTTGCCGATAATTTAAGCTCCCCATTCACCGATCTTATTAGGCTCAGCAAAGATTATTCGATCAGCCAAGCGATGGTACCACTCAAATTTGTCGGCAAAAAAGTTTCCGATCTTCATCTGTATGATAATTATGGCATTCACTATATCGGCATCAAAGAGGGTGAAACGATCGTCTCGCTTGATCCCGACTATATTATCCAGGAACAGGATAAAATTTTGCTCGCTGGACACAACAAAAATTTGGAAAAAATAACCAAATTATAAAACAAATTTATTGATTATGGCCACTTAAAAAATATACAATACCCTTGAACTATTTCATGCAAAGGGAGGTTCGTATGTATAGCAAAAACCATACTCATTTTATATCATTCATTGTTTCACTCATCGCCTGGATTAACTCATCAATACATGCTTACACCTATGATTTCAAAAACTATATCACACAAGAAATTGTAGTCGAATTTAAGCTTTCTGGTATCAATGAAGATCCCAGGCAGGTAACGGTGCCTGCAATGCAAGGCGACAATCCTGGTACCACATCAAAATCATTTTCGGGTCTCATTCAGGATATTTTATGTCTTGATACCAAAGAATCTACGGACATCAGCTATAGTATTAATGGTGGCAAAAGCTTTTTGCCAAAACGGCGGCTTTATTTGATCGGCAATGATGATCTACAATATTTAATCAAAAATGCCCACATTCCTGGTAACATTAACAATTTTTATGACGACGCATATGTAAAGGGTACAATCGAAAATCCTGGCGGTAATATATTGTGTTTTAATCGCACGATCTATATTTTTACCACATCAGGATCCGGTGGTGCTATCTTTGTAACACCAAAATAACTGCCTATTCAACAACTTTTATCTCTGGTTTATTCACTATCGTTGCGTGAATCCCCTTTAACCGCTCAAGTAGTTCTTCAGCCCGCATTTTGAATCGCTTTGATGAAGAATCTGTAATCAATGATTCAACATGTCTTTGCAAAGAATCGATTGCATCGAGCAGAACGGTGGTGTCAAACACCTTTTTCAGATTTAGTTCAAGATGATTTGCCAAACTCACCAAATAATCAAGCTTATCTTGCAGTTCTGGCCATTTCTTGTTTTTACGGCTCCGTTTTGCATCTCGTTCAAAAAACCAATCGAGGCCGGCGATTTCACGTAAAAACCAAAGCGTTTGCTGCAATTTACCTTCCAACATATAGACGCGTAATGCCGAAGTTTTCAGCACCATCCGCGGATCATACCCAAGCGCTATAAGCCCTGCAATCATTGTATCATATCGATATTCATCAAATTGCGTTAGTACCCGCTCAAGTGCCTCTTTTTGGTGCCCATTAGGGTCCAATGAAGGGTCTTGTTCTAATAGTCTGAATTGGTGTACCAAAAAATTTTTTAGTGCTGTCCGTTCTTGTTCTGTCAGCTCGCGGGACGCCTGATGCATGCTCACTTCGTTAATTTCCATTGCATACGTACCAATATCAAACTGCAGCACCATGCACAACCCTATACCAATCTTGCCCATTCTCTTCATAGCCTCTCCTACCTCAACACAATATTCTCTTTGAATATTATATGCGATATGCAGGGATTATAACAAGAATTAGTGAAAATAATTTATAGACAGTAAGCGCCGCCATATTTTTTGCGGAACTTTTTCAAGGCTGGCGCAAGCGTTTTTCCGATATGTTGATGACCATTCTCATCGGTACCACGCACGAGCATAGTACGAGGGCCTTTAATAAGATCATAAAAAGCAGTATCACAGCGATTGGTCACCGTCCGATCATTCTCCTGAAAATGAACCAATAGTGCCAAATCAAGTGGCTTGCAATATGATGCAGATTTTATCCCCTGATCCTTCCATGGTGCATATTTAAAATGGGTACCACAGGTGCATACCAAATAATCGACCAATACCGATAGATGGCGTGGTGCACGATGCTTAGTAATAACCCGCATATCTAATAATGGACAATCCAGAACAACCGTCCCTGCTTGAATCTTTTTGAGTATACAACATGCTTGCTCATGGGATATGTTTAATCGCTTAAACATTTTACGGTGTTCACGATAGCAAAGAAGCTGTTTGATAGCATTGAGAATAACGGCACCACCACGGGAATAACCATACAAGTGAAATGCTGGTATTTCCGTATCTTCATCTAAATATTTAAGCAAATAAAGCAACGCTTTGGTTTCATGCTCCTGTCCAAAACTAGTTTTGCTATAATCAACCTTTTCATTATAAGTCGCGTCTTCAAAATCGAAACCTATAACGGTTCCTGCCAATAGATTGCGATGCTGCATGACCGGTATCGCTTCCTGGTTTTGACCAATGCCGTGACAAAAGATGGTACACGCATCACCCTGCACACAGGAACGCGCATCAGTGTAGACCGTATAATATGGATCCCACCCGAGTATTTTGATCGCGCGACGATGGCCTATAGTACTTAAAAGAGTGCTCAATTGATCGACGCTGTGTGATGTTGTATCGCCTGCTACTGTGGCAACGCTCACGAAGATCAAGAATAAAGACCATAATATCATACAAATACCCTCTTTATATCAATCATGGTCATGCAGGGCACATAAAAAGGGGACCATTCGAAGGTCCCTGTCCCATTATTTCCAGTTAAATTGCTTCGATACGCACCACCGTTTTATGTTGGCGGTGGCCATGCTTTACCCGTACTTTTTTACGGCGCTTAAAGCGGAATACCACTATTTTTCGATCTCTCATCTGTTTTACGATAGAACCACGGACCGGATTTTTGAGAAACGGAGTACCGATTTCAACCGCATCTGCAGCTGTTTTTCGCAATAAAACCTTGTCAAATTCTACCTGATCGCCCATTTGGCCATCTAACTTTTCAAGGGCAACGGTTTTACCCGGAATGGCCTGATATTGCTTACCACCCGTTTCAATAATCGCATATGTACTGAAAATAACGTCTTTTTGCATCGATATACCCTGTGGATCTTTATTATAAAGGGGTTATTGAAGAATTCTTATCTTACCATATGATCAAAAATATACCAAAAAAAGGTCCTTTAGTCAAAAAAGAGTAGCCTCAAAACCCCATTTTTTATTCTTTTATATCGCCGGTGTCTCGTAGGTATTTTAATGCCTCCGGTTTATTTTGAAAGAAAGTCTTCAAAATAGTCGATTTAGCCCACTTTCTTTTTTGAGCAGTTTCATAGTCCTTTAAACGCATATCGAGAATTGTTACGAAACCAGAAGCATCTATGGTATAACCCGCAAATTTGGTACAAAAGTGTGGTGTCTCTTTCGTAAATTTCTTGTATACATATTCCCCCAGCGCCGCTTTGAGTTGAACTTCCATGTCAGTAATGTTGGGAAGTGTGACAGAAAGGGACAATATTTTTTGAGCATCTTGTAATGTGAGCTCCACAGTATGTACACGTCCGTTGATGTTTTTTGCATCTTCAATCGCTTTAAATTTGGGTTCAAATTCTTTACGAAGATCGGCTTCTATTGTGGCAATTCTTGTATGCATAAATTCACGTACTGCATGTGAAAGACCAGCTGATAGATCACCGTTTTGATCGGCTGCAGACAAATAGGACACGCTACTTGCAAGTAAAATTATGCTGAGAAGTAAATAGGTCATGCAATTCTCCGTCGTATGATTATGTAAAGACAATGACTTTAATTTTTACCAGATTTACACGTGGAGAGCAAGTAAAATTAAAATTTTTAAAACCTGCTCACAATCGTACTATTGAGAATCTGCTCCTTTGACTTACGCCGTTAAAATCGGTAAATTTTCTCAAAACACTTGCTATCTTATTAAAATTATGGCAATCTGTATATGATATGGGGGGAGCTTTTTTACAATAAGAGGAAAACAATGAAAAAACTGAATGCCATTGTGACAATTGCTATTTTTTCGATCTCTGGTGCGGTATTTGCAGGAGGAGACAAATCAGGGTTCAACAGCAAGCATGCAAATTATCACGAATTACTAAAACGGTATGATCGAGAATGTCAAATACCATGGTTCGGTACATGGTTTGCTAATAAATACCAGATTGAAGGTTGCCAAAGTATGATTCGTGCCCTTGATGATATGGCGGAACAAAATATTCACTATGGTCCAAAGAGAGAATTCTGGAAACGTTTATCTGCTGAAAAAGGTAATGGTAAGAAAGTTAAAAAAGAGGACGACACTGGATTTACCTTTAATCTTGAGCCCAGCTATCCAGATCGCCCAAACCCTGAGCCGCTTAATTTTCGCCAAGAACGGGATTGAAGATTAGAATATCCAAGAAAGCCGGTTCAATGTCATCGGTCCTATTCAGTTACTCAGACGTCTTATTTTTTGCAATAATCTTTAGCGCCTCAAGCAGACTTTTCTGGTGATAAAAACGGCTCCATACTTTTACGGTATCAACATATCCTGGTGATTTATCATCGTCCATGGCATCAACTTCAGTGCAGTAATCTATTCTGCAAAATCTGTTCCAGAAACAAAGAGATTTGCTGTAATGGGTTGGTGAGTTTCTATGTAGTTGTGGATTTTCATTATTTAATCTATTACCTTCAAATATCGTCAAATGACCCCACTCACTGGGCGGTAGATCAGAACAGAACAAAAGATGGAGATCAAAAAATATTTTTTCAGATAACGGCGATTTATCAGTTTTATTGATGATATATTCAACAACAAAGGGTTGTGGCCAGGGCATTTTTATTGTGGAATCGTCCCAATTTTTTGACTCAAAAAGATGCTTATTTATCATTTCAAAAAATTTGTGTTTTTGCACAGTAGCTTGTACCGCTGCCACACCTTTTTCACTAACTAACCTTTCAAGCATCAATTGATCTTTGCGCCCAATCGTATAATTATCATCAGTTAGATAACCCTTTGCATCTTCTATTATGGGCTGCTTATCCGCAGCCCCCACTGAAAAACATACGATACTGGCTACTAACAACATTTGCCCCATCGTATCTTTACTCCGCAACTATGTCACCCGATTTTTGCAAAGAGGCTAAAACTTTCGGTGCATGTTGAGCAAAGGTTTTCAAGATATTAGATTTCATTTGCATCCTTTCTTCGATTGTGAATTTTTCACGGGACTCAAAATTCGATACATGTACATGTGTAATTAATGCGAGCTGAACATCGAATACACGCCGACCCGCATATTCGGTACAAAAAGATGGTGAATGTTCAATAAATGCTTCATATCTTTTTTTCCCGAGTGCCACCCTGAGCTGGCCATCCATGACAAAAGCCTCAGGAAGTTCAACAGAAGAAGCTAGCAATTCTTTAGCCTCCTCCAGAGTGCGTCTCATATAATCTAATTCTTCATCTTGTTCTTTCCGCTTGCGCTCGAGGAAATCTAGTGTTGGTTGCAATATTTTGAGCATATCATCATCTATTTTGGCAATTAATGCACGTGTTTCCGGTGAAAAATAGGCTGATAGATCGCTTGATTGATCGCCCGCAGACAAAAAAGACGCGCTGCTTGCAAGCAAATGCATGCTTAATGGTAAGTATTTCATGGAAAATCCTTCGTATGTTTGTGTAATTAACGCCCCTAATTTTTTATCAGATTTATGCGGCAAGATCAAGCAAAATGTGCAATATTTACTTGCCTAAGCACCAATAACTATGTATGATCAAACTTATTGCAAAAGTCTAAAGCTCAAGGTTTTGTGCCATGCATAGTATCAGGACTCGTTAATCTCCCACCGCTATCGTCCCTTTTGTATCACTACCTCATTTTTAGAAAGAGTATTATGCATATTCCCTTGTTAAGCATAGAAAATATCAACAAAACCTATGTTACCAAAGAAAAAACTATCGAAGCCCTGAAAGGGGTAACTCTGACCATTAATCGTGGTGAAATTTTAGGTCTGCTCGGCGTTAATGGTGCCGGTAAAACCACCCTTTCTTCGATTATTGTAACATTACATCCACCAACAGCGGGCGATTTGCTTATGGATGGCAAATCGATTTATGAGGATCTGCTCACCTATCGCCGCTCTTTTGGATTCTGCCCACAAAAAGTAAACTTTGAAAAAAATCTAACCGTCAAAGAGATTTTAACCTTTGCTGGCAGGTATTATTTAGTATCCGAAGCCGCACTTGAAAAACGAGTGGCTGAACTACTCACACAATTTGATCTTGAACAATATGCCCACGCAAAGCCTAATATTTTATCCGGCGGCTATAAACAACGGTTACTCATTGCACGTGCACTGGTGCATAACCCTGCCCTCGTTATTCTCGATGAACCAACGGTTGGTCTTGATCCCCATATTCGCCGCCAAATTTGGGATTGTATTCGGCAGCTGAAAGTACAGAATGTCTCGGTACTGCTTACCACACACTATTTGGATGAAGCAGAACAGCTTTCAGATAGGGTCTGTATTTTAGATAAAGGACTTCTTCGGTTGATCGATACGCCCGCAAATCTCAAGGCCGCTCATAACAAGCAATCGCTTGAAGATGTCTTTTTGCAGTTACTTGAAGAACAGGCTCAATAAGGATTTTTATGATTAACTATCAAACATTACAGACATTCGGATGGCTCATGTGGCGCGACATCCGCGATATAAAACATGATTTTTTGAATAATCTCATCGACGCACTCATTATTCCGATTGTTATTGCCGTCATAAACGGATATATTTTACCTCATCTCGGCCTGCCGCTTGATTATGGCAGCTTTATGGTTGCGAGTTCCATTGTCATGATGATCTACATAAATACCAACTGGGGTGGTGCGAATGCTCTTGTACAAGATTTGGAGGGCGATCGGACCATCTCTTATGAATTAACGTTACCATTACCATCATGGATGGTTTTCGTGCGCATTGCATTGGTAGCTGCGATTAATGCCATGGTGTTAAGTATCTTTATTTTACCGGTCGGTGCAGTAATTTTATGGAATCGTTTTGATATTGCTCAGTTGAACTGGATGCAGTTTGTTATCAGTTTTATCACGATTGGGATTTTCAACGGTTTTTTTGCGATCGTTCCCGTCAGTTTAACCAATGGTAGACAAGGGTTTGTGCGATATCAGATGCGCTTTGGGTCGCAACTTTTGTTTTTTAGTGGCTTTCAATACACATGGGCAACCATGCTACTCGCAATTCCTACGCTTGCTTATATCAATCTGCTCAATCCGTTAGTATATGCTTTTGAAGCAATTCATGCGTCGATATTGGGCCAGGCAGGTTATATTAATTTCTGGCTCTGCATAGCGGCACTTTGGTTTGCAATCGTAGCATCAGCATATCTTATTGTATATAAGCTGAAAAAAAAGTTAGATTGCATTTGAAACAGTAAAACATTATCATAATACTTTTTTCATCTTGATTTCGTTTTGTAAAATAATACAATAAGTGGCATTCATGTATTAAATTTTACACAAGGTTAATTTAGATGAAAAAATCAATATTACTTTGTCTAACTGTTATATCAAGCATAGCATTGTATATCACGGGTGCAGCAGATAAAAGGTCACCACGTTCTCTTTTAAGACAAGCACAATTGAAATCAACCGAAGCAGCACTGAAGCAAGCCAATGAATGGTGGAATCTGCATAAAAACGATGAACCTCTTAGCGATGATCAATCCGGCTTTCTACTGCACAACGTACAAAAGCTCATTAAAAAAGCATGGAGGGCTCAGCATGATCCGATCAAACCTAATGCTATTGCTGCTAGTATAATTGCTAAAGATGTCTTCGATGGCCTTCCCATCGCACATAATTATGTTTCGAGTCCATCGGGTGTATTTCATGCTGGCATTGATGGTTTCAAGGTAATTGTAGGACGTATGCCCGCTACAGAACCTGCCGTAGATTGTCGTATTTTAGAGATGAATTCACCAGCACAAGGAATCGATTTTGGCTATCAAGATCGACTCATTTTTGCCACGATGCATGATATATGTACCATAGAAAAGCCTGATGTCTTCATTACTGCTGACACTATGCCACATCAATTAAATATAGTGCGAACGACGCTTAAAATACAAACTCTTGCTGCACATAAAAAACTACCATGTATCGCAATAACCTATTTCAATGCAGAATCTAAGCAACAAATGTCCGTATTTGATAAAACATTTAATGATCCCATCATTACGTATGATATGCCATCACTGCCAAAACAAGGTCATCTTAAATGGCATCCTTTTAATACAATTCTCGCTGTAAAAATAGCATCTGATTTGCGCCTTTATGATCTATCCAGACCAGATACAATTATACGATATAAAGACATTGCAGTAGAGGGAACATTCGATTTTAATGGAGACGGCACCAAATTATGCATAGGAACTGCCAACAATAGATTTTCCATCATCAATCTCAACACACGAAAGCAGTATGCTACTTCATACACCATGATCCCTGCAAGTTTTGTATGCAACATATGTGATGATTTTTTTACCTTCATGTGGGCATCTTTTCCAAAAAATCCAATCATCATAAATATCAATGAAGATCACGATACAGCAGTGATCCTATATGCCGACAGTAGTAACAGCAATACTGAGCCAGCATATTCCGTCATATCTGATAAAAAGACTGGTACATTGTTTTTTTATACAACAGATGGCAAGAGCACAACTCTGCAACAATTTGTCCCTCTTCTTATGTTTGGTACCAACATTCAACATATAAAACGACACAACCTTGCAGTACTTTATGCGCTGGCACATGCACGTACCCTCGATGAATTAAAACTATTATGTGCACCTGAATATCAAGAAGTTGTGCGAGACACCGCCGCAAAAGACTCTATGTTTGAAAGTAGTCTATTCGCCATCGAGGACAGATTTAAGCCTCACCAATAAATCATGTGCTTGACGTGGCGAAAGCGAATCAGGATCAATATTTTTAAGTATTGAGCGTACTTGATCATGATGGGGCGTTGGTACGGTGGTAATCACTTGCGATGGTGTACGATGCATCCCCTCTTTTTGCGCCAGCTCAGCCAATAATGCACGTGCACGTGTAATAACTTGCGCCGGCACACTTGCTAGTCGTGCCACTTCTATGCCAAAACTACCATCGGCCGCGCCGCGGGCAACTTTATATAAAAATACAATACCTGCTGGTGTACGCATACTCGTGACATGGTAACTCACGATGCCGGGCAGCGCACCTTCAAGTTCGTTCAGTTCATGATAGTGGGTTGCAAACAAACAGCGTGCCTGTACTACTGTGTGTAAATATTCAACAACTGCGCGGGCAATAGCAAGGCCATCATAGGTACTCGTACCTCGGCCCACCTCATCGAGAATAACCAAACTTCGTGCCGTTGCTTGGGTGCAAATAAGTGCAGTTTCTTCCATCTCAACTAAAAAAGTACTTTTTCCCTGTGCCATATTATCCCCCGCACCGATGCGGGTAAAAATACGATCGATAATTGGCAGTTGCGCTGCACGCGCTGGTACGAAGGAACCTGCTTGCGCCATGATTTGAATTAACGCCGTTTGGCGTAAAAATGTTGATTTTCCCCCCATATTCGGCCCGGTAATGATCCATGTTGATTGGTCATCTTGCAACATGACATCATTTGGAATAAAACGCTCGCTACTCAGTTGTTCAACTACCGGATGGCGGCCATCATTAATCTGTATATCACGCGATTCGGGCATTAACTGAGGCCGTACGTATCGATTATCACGGGCCGTCACTGCGTAAGAGAGAAGCACATCAATCTGCGCAATGACTGCAGCAGCCCGGCGAAGCGCCGGTATAAAATTACTCACCTGTGCTTTGACCGATGCATATACCTGTTTTTCATAGTCAGCAATCAGCGCTTGTGCGTGCTGAATTTCAGATTCTATTGCCTGCAGTTCAACGGCAACATACCGTTCTTTACCCGCCAATGTTTGTTTGCGTATGTAGCGCACTGGCACTTTTGCTGCATGAGTATTAGTTATTTCTATATAATAGCCATGAACTCCATTGTAACCTACTTTTAATGAGTTAATCCCGGTTACCATTTGTTCATCACGTTCAAACTGCTGCAAGCGCATGGTAATCTGATCGATGGTAGCACGATACTGATCGAGCTGTGCGTCATAACCCGCTTTGATCAAATGATCTTGCGTACCTTCATCATAGAGCGCATGCTCGAGTAGCAAATATAATGCATCAAAATCGGCAAGCTGCGATACCATTTCCTGTGCAAGCACAGGTGGCACGGTAAGTAACCATCGTTTAACATAGGGAATCACCACAAGGCCTGCTTTGAGCGCGAGGTAATCGTGCAGTTGTGCCTTGGCAAGCGCAATACGTCCCACAATACGCTCGATATCACCCACCGATTTGATATAGACATGAAGCTCATCAGTTTGCATATTTTGTTGCACACAATATGCAACTATATCGTAACGCATCGTAATCAGAGCAGGGTTCATAAGCGGTGCGCTGAGCCAACGACGCATAAGGCGCGAGCCCATCGGTGTCACGGTGCGATCAAGCGTTGCGTACAGACTATGCTGCACGGAACCATCATGGGCATTGCGTATAATCTCAAGATTCCGCTGTGTTGCCGCATCGAGCACTAAAAATTGATCCGGCGTATAGAGCGTAAACTGATTAAACTGATCGAGCGCCGCTGCATGAGTACGGCGCATGTACGCATAAAAATAACGGAGTGCCTGCACGATATAACTGTTCTGTGCAACGATCTGCGCAACGGCAGAATCAAACTGTGTCATAAGCCAATTGCTAATATATTCATCAGAACAGTCGGGAGATTCGAGCAATAATGGTTGATAGCCTTGTGATTTGAGCCGCGTTGCATACTGCTTGCCCACCTGCGTGTTGGGCATCAAAATTTCATCGGGAAATAGGCGCGCTACTTCATCAGACATGGTACGCTCAGGTAGCTGTACCATTGATGTTGCTTGAATCTGCGATGTTAGCAATTCACCACATACCAAACCACAACCAACTTCATCAGGAAAGCATGAAAACAGATAGGATGCTTTTTTTTCATCGAGCATATGCGTATCGGTCAACGTAGCCGGCGTAAAAACCTGAGTGACTCCTCGTTTTACCACTATGCCCGGCGTTGCAGGCTCAAGCTGATCGCATAATGCAACACGGTAGCCACCTTTAATGAGCTTTGCAATATAATGATCTTTCGTATGTACCGGCACACCGCACAAGGGGATCGGTTCGTTATTATGTCTGCCCCGTGCAGTAAGTGTGATGCCAAGATATGCAGCAGCCTTTTTTGCATCGTCAAAAAAAAGTTCGTAAAAATCACCCACCTGGAAAAAAAGCAGCGTGTCGTGGTGCTCTGCTTTTTTTGCATAATATTGCTGCATTAAAGGAGTTGCTGGACTTTTTTGCATTATGAATTTAATATTATCACGTTTGTTAAATATGAAAACCAGTATACGTGATACATATAAAATTGTCCTTTGCGGTCTAAACAATAAATCGATAATTTTTGGAGGAAATAATTATGATCGTTATGCTACTCATGTTATGTGCTACACTGCCGATATCAGGTATGGATTATCTGTATAAAACATACTGGCAACTCTTATCATTGCGACCAAGTAAGAAAATAGATATCACACACTATCCACCAGACGTCTTAAATCTCATAGCGCACCAATTATCCTCAAAAGATCAAATGGCCTTTGCACATACCAGCAAATACTTATATAACACTATTGTTCTGCATGTAGATGCGCTGCATCCAAGGAATGCAACCCAAACAAGGAAGGTTGGGTCCTTTTACCCAATAATTGGAGTGATTAGCTTTCTTGGCACTGCTACGGCTGGTGCAGTATATCTTAAGCAGTATGTTCAATCACATAATTTATCGCATGAAGAAATTAAGGAGATGACCGACTTTTACTTTGGAACTATAGTTGTAAGCCTGTGTGCTATAACTTGGTGTTCGGAATCCCACAGTAAAAAAGAACATCCAGCAGGAATCACACCAGAAATTACACATCTCACTGACGTATACAAAACGATAAATCAACGCATCAAAAACAAAACACTTATTGTTGATAAACTTGTTATAGATAATTTTTATGACGAAAAAACTGCTCAGTACATGCTCGAGACTGCTAAAGCACTCGCAATTCCCCATGTCACTATTGATACGAGACAACATGATATATTCAAAACATTGCAATCAAATTCGAAAGAAAAAACATACATAACCCTATCACCTCTTATTGTTGGGAATAATGCGCTTACTACACTGCATCTGGATTTCGATGTTAATAAAACCGTGATGCCGTTGAGCATCAATAATTTTTGTACGGCCCTAAAAAAGAATAATTATATTACTGACCTATCCATATCTTTCCCGGAGTCGAGTTTTCATTCTAGATCAACAGCTAGCATTAAAAATCTTTTTAAAATGATTGTATCACAAAAAAATATTGAACGATTAAGCATAGAAAATTTGCATGTGCCACCTCAGACATTTCAAAAACTTGAACAGAATGACACGCTCAAGACCCTGGTCTTAGAAAAGGTCCGGATTGACGGTGCACATATACCAATTCTTTTGACTTTTATGGCAAAAAATTATAATAATCTCCAATCATTAAGACTTTCCTATTGGGATGATTCGATACTCAACCCCGTACAACCAGAACAATTACGTGATAGCGAATATGCACCTCACGATTTGGTCATCGCATCTCTATTCGCCACATGACAATGTGCACAGCGTATATCGTATCGATGATGAAAGTAAATCAACAAGTACCCGTTCTGCATGAGTTGTTGCAGCCACAAAATCACCTGCAATGGCCTCGTTAAATGCGGTTATTTCATTATTGAGTGCATCCAGAGTTAATTTGACGTACGTATCCAACAATGCTGCTTGCACTTGTGTTTCATCATGGGCAGCATTGAGTAAATAGGTCATGAGGAGCCCGATTTTTGCTACCATCATACGTAAATGTTCATGAATTAAAAAAGTGACGCGTTCATCGTCAGACTGCATTGTATCATGGTGCATCTCCGCAAGAGCATGCTGAATTTCAAGAGCATGTACTTTATAACTAATATTTTTCTGCATAAATGCTTGTGGTGATTGATCAACCATAATGCGAGAAACAAGCCAATTTGCCACGATCTGTTGTGCACACACTTGTGCAACTATTTTGGTAGAATCCCAGAGCCAGGTGCCCCAACCAATTCGTGGAGCTGTCACTGGTGGCGCTGCGGGAGCCGGTGTTGGAGCGGATGAGACAAGCCAATCATATAACGAAGGCCCAACTTTATAGATCAAGAATAACATTGACACAGTGAGTGCAATACCTCGTATATAGCGTGCCCGCTTGAATTTTGAACCGAGTATTTGCGCCTTTTTTACGCAGGTGTCATATGATATCTGTGTTAAACTATAATCACATGCATCGGAAGCACCGATACACACGCTCATCACAAGAAATCCACCTATCATCACTGATTTAAAAATGCCATGCATATAAAGTCCTTTGTCCGCTGAACCAGGCCATTGAAGGATCATATGAATTCTCATCTACCGCGGGTCCTTGAAGCAAGAAGATCAGCTTCTGCATCAAAATAATAGCCGTTTTACTAGTACTCACCACCTCTTTGTGATGTTCAACACATGCGATACAGTTCAATATATCATGAGTAGTTGCTGCTATCAACGTGAGGAAGAACACTATTTCTTTATCATAATAAGCCGATGTGTAGCGGGGGATCCTCATCGTGGCATATTCATGGATATGCTGTACCACTGCTGTCAATGTACGGGTGACCAGCTGGGCACATTCTACATTTTCTGATGGCGAAACACCATGGGCCTCATATTCTTTAAAAGCATCTTCAATCAAGGCAACTAGCACGGTCAGCTCATGTATATCGAGCGCTGGTGGCAAACCCCTGAGTGTATCAACAATATACGCATAGGTTCTGATTGTTTCATGCGCACATCGTGGTATCACTTGTAAACCAAGAGCCAAGATATTATAAAATGCATGATAAAAGGCCGCTGCAATGCCCCATTTTACCCCTCCAAAAAAACCGTCTTCAAGCGTAAGTCCGAGCAATTTTACAAACTCTGAATGGAGGTTGTTATGCGGTTCGCCCTGTCCATGATGTTCTTCTGGTTCACTGCTATAAAGAGGAAAAGCGACTCCCGCCATGCATACCATCACTACCAAAAGCAGCATATATTTTACATTTTTTTATGCGCATAATAATGATACTTTGCAGCATTGCCACGTACTTTTTCGACAGGATATTTCGCTTTTGTCTTTTCAAGTTTTTGCATAAATGCACTAATGAGATCAATCTGCGCAGCATTAACAAATGCCAATAGCCCAATCAGTACATCCGCACATTCGTCTTCAATGTCAGCTTTTCTGCTCTTTAAAAGATCGACTGATTCTGCATCGGTTGCCCACATGAAAATCTCCATGAGCTCGGCTGCCTCCACCGCGATATCGATACTTAGATTTTTTGGTGTGTGAAATTGGCCCCATTCACGTTCATCTACAAACTGTGCAACCATATGTTGCATCTTTGCTATATCACCCTGTGCATCATGCATACAAAAATCCTCATTCTATTGCAATTTATACCGCCGCGTACCATCGTACACCGACTCGGTCACCAAATCAAAAAACTCTTTTCGCACCGATTCAGGACTCGAACTGGGGGACGCATCATATTCGAATTGTACATAGGTATACACCTCTTGCCTGTCCATTTCCTGATCGCTTTTCTCGAGGCTATCTTCTTCTTGACTGCTTGGTTCTTCCTGGTCACGTAACTCTTGCAACTGTGCTCGTGTCGCATGTTCTTTCGGCCATAGTTGTAGCCAATACTCAAAACTAAACTCGATTATTTTATGCGTAATATTGTCTTCCTGAGTACTTGTATATTTCAAACAAAATTTTTTAGTATTTTTATCAACAGATGCCGGCTGAACTTTTTCCGAAGGAGGGGGATATCTTATAAATGGAACCGTATAGTAACACTTCACATACGGACCAATGGAAAACTCACTGGTATCATCAGTGATACATGCAAGAAGTGTCGATAATGTCTTCGTGCATATTGCATGTTCTTTGGCAGTCATAAAAGTATAATCAATTTCATAAGCAGATATATTTGGTTTATTGCTCTGCTCAAGCATGCTACACATACTTTCATACACAGCAGGTTTGTAATTATCTAATGTTTCATTATCTAATTTGCCACGTAAATATGTTATTTTTTCAGGCAGTGTATCTTTTCCAGTAAAAAGCCCTGGTAACAGGGTACAAAGTACGGCATATTTTTTCTCATTCATTATCGTTGTCAGGTCCCCCGCCGCCTGCTCTTTCTCCTTTTCGATACGCTTTCGCATGGCTGAGTCTTGCATCATTTTTTCAAAACAGTACCACGGGTTGCTCAACCATGAATGAGTGCGCAGTGCACTGCATATAATAAATTTTGTGATACATTTATGAGGAATTTTTAATAATCCTTTTTTTTGGAATGTATATATATCTGCCTTAAAAAGTTCAGGAAATTGATAGTGTGCCACTATTTTTGTAGCCGGCACATCATCCATAGCATTTACACAGATCACAATGCATGACATACAAAATATGCTGCTTATGCGTATCTTCATGAAACCCCCTAGACTATATTTAAAAATAAGCGTACTGTGAGCATAGTCGCTAAAAAAATAGAAAGAGGGTTGTTATGAATAAAAAGATAGTATCATACGCTACATTAATATCGATATTTTGTATAAAAATGCATGCAAATATGCAAGCAAATAATACAACTTCTATGCAACAAGCACCACAACCTTCAACACTTATGAGTAATGTTATGCTTATGCACACAACTCCTTCAGGTCTTTCATGGATTCAGTTGCAAACGCCCACAAAACAAGGGTCAAAACCAGCAAAAGATGACATGGTCACCGTACATTACACCGGTTGGGTCTATGATGAAAATGCACCTGACAAAAAAGGGAGAAAATTTGACAGCTCACATGACCGCAACAGACCATTTCCCTTTAAAATCGGCGTTGGCCAGGTCATCAAAGGTTGGGATGAGGGAGTTCTTGATATGGCCATCGGTGAGCAACGCCGGTTGATCATTCCTGCATCATTGGCATATGGAGCACGAGGAGTACCAAGTGCCGGCATACCCGCCGATGCAACACTAGTATTTGATGTAGAACTTATCTCATTTGAAAAGAGCAAATAAGTCGCTTGGATGTGATCCAAAAATATTTAGGCTGCGCAAAATTTAAAATACATGATACATTATCTCAGTATTTTGCTTTTACTTAACAGCTCAATACATAGCATGGATCCAGATGTCGCGGCAAAATTAGAATTCGCGTATGCATTACATGAAAACCGTCTTGCACATGTAGTTGACTCTTCTGAAATAGCGCCCCTTTTTCAACAGTACTATAAACATTTGGAGGACATCGTTCTCGCCGCTGGTAATACGATGGGCGACATAGAGAAATTGAAGTATCTCGCCAAAGGTAAAGATTCACGTAAAAAAATTGTACAACAAATTGTTGAAGACTCCATTCTCAAACCTGAGAACCGCATACAGATAGCATCTGATGAACTTGATTATGCTATTCTGCATGGGGATTTAGAGTTTACGCGCTATCTGTTGAAATATGCTCAACCCTCAGAACAGGTAAAGCAAGCCGCCATGATAAAACCAGAATTTAAAACATTGCTCGAGCAAGAGAACCCAACCAAAAATCCCAAACGATCTCGTAACAATTCGGTTGATTCGGAATAATTGTTACTGACAATATCGATGATTTAATCCTCATCCTCATCATCCGGGGAGGACGGCTCATTTTTTTTAGCATTTGCACAGCTAAAATTGTAAATCCTAATACTATCCATTCGGGTAGTTGTTACATCAGGCAGTCTTTTTATATTTTTACCTAAACTAAAATTGCCGGGCACAGTTTTTTTAGTAAACAAACCAGCCTGTTGTATTGCGACACCACAAAAATTTGTTTTTCTATCACAATAAAATTTAAGAAACCATGTTTGTGCGGAAGATGTTTGCACAGCAAAACTCTGCACGTACTTGCCACCAGCATAACCAGCATACTTGCCACCAGCCTGTTGATAAAGGATTTGTGCCTTGAAAACACTGTCCGTCGGAAGTTCATAAAAAGCTGCAGCACCGGGCTCAATTCTAAGCCACCCGTGGGATACACCAAGTTGGTCCATACTCACTACTTCACTATCTTGATACACATATACACTGTCTTGAACAAGTTGTTCTGCTGCATCGGAAATCTGTACGTAAATACACTGATCTTTTGTTTGATTTTTAAGGCCAAAATTGGGCTTAAAATTACCTACGCCCAAACAACTGCCAATCCAACATGCCGCTACTGCCAATGATATATAACGATTACTCATCATAACCTCTCCTTTTAAGACAACCTCGTATTTATTACAAACGTAACATACCCGATTTTATAAAATAAAGACTTTTATTGCTAAATGGATTAAGACCTAGATAAAACCACGCGCAAATAGCGTCCTGTATGGCTTTTTGGTGATTTGGCAATAACTTTGGGAACTCCATGCGCTACAATCGCGCCCCCCTCATCGCCACCCTCTGGGCCCATATCGATGATATAATCCATTGTTTTTAAAACATCGAGGTTATGTTCGATGATAATCATCGAATTACCCTTATCAACAAGGGTATTAAGCACTGTCAATAACTTGGCAATATCATGCGTATGCAACCCTGTGGTGGGCTCATCAAGAATATAGAGGGTATTGGAACCCCGTTTTGCTAACTCATTAACCAGCTTAATCCGTTGTGCTTCACCACCAGAAAGGGTAGTTGATGGTTGGCCAAGCTGGAGATAATCGAGCCCCACATCACATAAAAGCTGGAGTGTTTTGGCAAGACGCCTATGGTGTTCGAAAAATTTTAATGCTTCTAGTGCAGTCATTTCAAGTACATCGGCAATATTTTTACCTTTGTACCGAATCTGGAGCGTTTCGTTATTATACCGACGTCCTTTGCATGAACGGCATATCATGACTACTTCAGGCAAAAAATGCATTTCAACCGTAATAGATCCATCACCGGAACATTCTGCACAGCGACCGGCCACAACGTTAAAGCTGAAGCGCCCAACCGAATAACCACGGGCATTACTTTCAGGCAACCCTGCAAAGAGCCGTCGAACTTCATCAAATACACCAAGATAGGTCGCAGGGTTTGAGCGGGGTGTGCGTCCGATTGGTGACTGATCGATAACCACCATGCTCTCAAGCGATTCACCACCCACTAGGCGTATCGTTTCATTTTTAATCCGTGGTGCGCGCTTGCCGAGCAACAATGCCTGCACTGCGGGCACCAACTCCTGCATCACCAACGTACTTTTGCCAGAACCGGAAACACCCGATATACCGACCATCACTTTCAGTGGGATAGAAACCGAGATATTTTGTAAATTATTTTTGTTGGCACCTTCTAATGCAAGATAACCCTCTGCGCGGCGCAATGTTGGCGGCACTGGAATACTCATGGTGCCATTGAGGTATGAGCCCGTTAATGATTTTTTATTCGCTGCAACTTGTTCTGGTGTACCTACCGCGGTGACTTGCCCACCGAGCGTGCCCGCGCCGGGGCCCATATCAACGAGGTAATCTGCAGCGCGCATCGTATCAAGGTCATGCTCAACCACCACCACCGTGTTGCCCTGATCGCGCAATGATTTAAGGGTATTAATCAGCCGATCGTTATCGCGCTGATGAAGCCCAATACTCGGTTCATCTAAAATATACAACACGCCACTGAGGGCAGAACCTATCTGCGTTGCAAGCCGTATGCGCTGTCCTTCGCCACCTGATAAGGTTCGTGCAGTACGATTGAGTGTTAAATAGCCAACGCCCACATCGATTAAAAATGAAAGGCGTGCACGAATTTCCTTGAGAAGACCACTCGCAATTTCACGCTCTTTTTCGCCGACGGTCAGTTTTGCAAAAAACTGATCGATATGTTTGATCGCAAGATCGGAAAGATCGTAAATATCTTTGTCACCCACTGTCACCGCAAGCGCCTGCTTATTGAGCCGTTTGCCATGACAGGCAGAACATACAATCTTGGCGGCATACCTATCCCCAAAAAACTGCGGATAATCAGCTTTCCAGGCATCTTTATCGGTAGCATTCCATGGCCATTGATGCACAATGCCAAGCCCCTCACACTCTGGACAGGCACCGAGTGGCGAGTTGAAAGAAAATATGCGGGGCTCTATTTCAGGCACCGAGACAGCACATCCGACGCAGATAAACTGAGCCGAGTAGCGATATGATTTTTCACCAATGATGACCTTGCACAGCCCACCGGTAAACTGAAACGATTTTTCGATCGCTTCCACCAGGCGACTTGCCTCGGCCGAAGTCACTTCAACTGAATCAATGAGCACATCGATCGTGTGCTTAAATGTTTTTGCCAATTTCACCGCTGCAATTTCATCGAGTGAGGCGAATTTGTATGATTTGCCGTCAATTATAAATCTGTAATATCCAAGGCTAAAATAATGGATCAGATCGGCAGCGAACTCACCCTTTTTTTCATGCGCGATGGGGGCTGCAACAATGAGCGTATTACCCGCCTGGGTACGCTGGAGCATTGCCGCAATAGATTCGGGCGATTCGGCACGAATCGGCAAGCCACACTGGGGACAATGCACCACACCGATGCGGGCATATAAGATACGCAAATAATCATAAATTTCAGTGATCGTGCCAACTGTAGAACGGGGGTTAGAACCGACCGTTTTTTGCTCGATCGCAATCGCGGGACAAAGACCATCGATCCGTTCAAAATTTGGTTTTTTGACCACCCCCAAAAACTGCCGCGCATATGATGATAACGACTCCATGTAGCGCCGCTTACCTTCGGTGTATAAAATATCGAGTGCAAGCGAACTTTTACCCGAACCAGAAGGACCTGTAATAACGGTCAAACACTCTTTGGGAATGGAGACTGAAATCGATTTAAGATTATGCTCTTGGGCCCCCACAACAGTGATCCAATTGGACCACTGTTTGGGATCAAAGATTCGCTTTTTTATACGCATAGCATTCAACCACCAAAAAGAAATATATGTTAATTAGCATAGCAGATATAGCGCTAATAAACAGGTCTATTGATTTTGCCCCCTAAAGCCGTATACTATCCAATGTCTTTGAAAATATCGTGGTGAACGTAGCTCAGCTGGTAGAGCACCAGATTGTGGCTCTGGTGGCCGTGGGTTCGATCCCCACCGTTCACCCCAGCCTACGCGTAAAGCTACGGCTGGCATGCCATTTTCTTCAAGGACTTGACATTAATAAATACAAAAACTTGATAGCAAAAGCGTAGGCTGTCCGTCGGAGCAAATGAATCTTCGAAATGCGTAGGAGGACCTGGCGCGGCCCTTTTGTAATATTGCCAAAGCCACAAAAAAGATATACAGTTTATCGATGTCGGGATGTAGCGCAATTGGTAGCGCACTCGTTTTGGGAGCGAGGGGTTGTCAGTTCGAGTCTGGCCATCCCGACCAGTCTTCGCTCCTTCGGAGCTTCGTCTGGCTGCCGCCAGCACATAAAAATTTTAATCCTCTGTTGGAAATTTCATGAAAAAATTACTTTTTATCGTTTCGTTGTTATATCCAGCTCTTAATGCAACACCAGATGAGATAGCAATACCACATCCGCTGCGTATCAATGTAGAAAAACTGCTGTCCGGTTTATCGCTTGCAGATAAACTTACCATACTCACCATTGGCAGGTTGAAAGAGTTAGTTTCACGACCTGACATCCATGAAAAGTTGAGCCTCCTTGAGACGGAAATGGATGCATCGTTTAAACGTTTTTACGGTGAGTTGGCATCAGAGAAAGATTTTTCAAGAGCAGAGTTCTTGAATATGGAAATAAAGTTCAAACAAACAATGGTCGTTGCGCTTTATGCAGCACTCTATAACCTCCTAAAAAATGAACTTGCAGAACATGGTTCCGACGAGCAAAAAATTAGGGGCTGTCCTAGATAATCACTAAAGATTATACTGGGATTCATGAATAAAAAACGCTCAAAGATACCAAAACGGGAACGGAGAAAGTTGATTGAATTATTTGCATCCGGTTCGACAGCCC